>Ga0209589_1000917_pt1:0-15000 | contig 45348 bp, 28 predicted proteins | sample CowpeawhiteBW_FD_187525 | JGI IMG/M metagenome (GOLD analysis project Ga0209589, IMG submission 187525) | Root nodule microbial communities of legume samples collected from California USA - Cow pea white BW (SPAdes) (version 2) | ecosystem: Host-associated > Plants > Roots > Nodule...
CAAAAATAAAGATAAGAATAAAAAAATACGAAAAATAATAAATCAAACTCTAAATTGAAAATGTTAAACATGAATGGAAGTACAAATAAAAAGAATATTAAAATTGAAATATGAAAAAAAAAATTAGGATTGAATTTTAGAAAGTTATCCATCATACAAATTACTGAAAAACAAATTTTAATTTGATAAATTCCAATTATATTATTTATCAACTCTTAAATTGATTGAAATATTAGTTTCTTACGCAAATAATCTAAATTAATTTATTCATTATAATTTTCATTCCTTGAAAATTGTTACTAATCAATCGATTAAGAAATAACAATAAAAATAAGTGATACAATTAAAATAAAAGATATAGATACAAAATAAAATAAGAGATAAAAAAAGATAAAAAAAAGAATAATAAAATGTAAATCTAAATTGAAAATGCAGTTAAAGGAAAAATTAAAAAGATGTGATAAATTAAAATATACAAGTATTAATTAGGTTTGGGCTTTAGAAAGTGCTTTGCAATATAAATATCTTAAAAAACACATAATTTCATAAATTTCAATCATATCAATTATTAACTTAACAATTATTGAAATCTTAATTTTTTAATAAATAAACCAAGTTTTAAATCAAAATTGAATGAGCATCAATCAGTACTAATATTGTAGGATAATTCAAATCCCAATTAATAAAGAATATATAGTGAACTCTTTCGAAAAACGGACGATTATATTTTAATTATTTTATTTTTTCAAAATTATTAAGGTTTCTTCATTTATTAATATGCATAAAAGAAATCTTAGAAATATGAAAACTTAAAATATTTGTACAACGTAAAAAACTCCAAATCGGAATATATATATATATATATATATATATATATATATATATATAATACCATGCATATTATGTTAATATCATGCATATTATGTAAATAGATGATGATAATATAATGTTATTAAATTAATATATAAAATAAAATTATATTTATTAAAATAATATAAGAAAATATGAAAGAATAATTGTTGATAAATAAAGAAAAAGTATTTATAAACATAACGGTAAATTCTCAAAAATTTAATAAATAATTATATTTTAAAGGATAAAATTGGTGTTTTTAAATGTGAACACAAAAGAAGGAATCCTCTTTATTATTGTTATATATATATATATAATACCATTTTTTAAAAATTTAATGGTTTTCTTTAATATAATAATTTTTTAATTAAAAAATTACCTAGAATAATAACTATAATAGTAAAACTATTACTGTTTTTTTATAATTATAATAATAAAATATTATTATTAATTTTATTATTTTTTACAATAAAAAATAATACGCATGTGTTTCCACTATACAGAAAAAGGGTAGAAAACGTATTTTAACACACTACTATTTATTTTAATAGATGATAAAATTTATGAGTTTTATATAGGTGGGATTTTACTATATCTATTATTAATTTTTTTATATTCATCATTGTATTCATTCCTCTAATATAAGATTTGTCGCGTTTTCATTCTCATTCTGTGAAATAAATGGATATTTATATTTGTTTCTGTCAATATATTATAAATACTATATAAATAATGTTTCTAAGAAGATAAAAATCACAATAAGTAAAATATAATATTATAAAAAAATAATGAAAGAATATATATATTTTGTTTAATGTGAAATATTTAATTAAGTATAATTATATAAATATTATAATAAATACATGAATGTTAAATAATTATTAAAAGAAGTAAATAATTATACAGAATTGAAATTTTATTACAATTGTAGTATCTGTTATTTTTACAAATGTTAAAAGGAAAAATACTTTACAATTTGAATAAACTTGGTGAATATAGTTAAACATCGAAAGAAAGTGAGCATTTGTGTAACTAAAAAAAAAATTCAAATAAAATGAAATAATGAACCAAAGAAAGAAAAGTTAAGTTACCTAGTACACTAACTATCTTCAATATTAAACACTTGAAAAGGATAGTTAGACATTTTTATTAAAAAGAATAAAAAGTAAAAGTATCAGAAAAGAGCATGATAATAAACTTAAATATATTTTTAATTTCTGGACTTATATGTGAAATTATGATTTTTTTTTATCCAAAAAAATTTAGATTAATTTTATCCTTATATTTTATTAATGCATGAGTTGCGTCCTTATGATTTTCTCTTTATTAATTTTTGAAAACTCGTTGTTTCATCTTTGTTTTAACTTTTCGCTGTTCATTAATATTTTGAAAACTATGAATGATGTTCACCTCTTCATCCTTGTTTTAAATCTCATCGTTTCAAGGTTTGATTTTTTAATAAGCAAAACATGTTGGGTAAGTCTTTCAAAATGTATCTTATTATATCTTTATGCGGTCAAATGTGTGACAATCGCGAGGGATATCCCAGTTTTTGGATTACAAACTAAAATATCTTTGATTTTTTTTTTCTTTCATTTTTTCATCACACATAACCTATTGTTATTCACCCATTAACCCGTAATCCAAAAAATTTGAATTTGATTAATCCAAGAAATCAAAGGGTCTAGTATACTAGATTGATTAGATTGGGTCTGAATTTGACTCAATTTGATTGCTGCTCAAGCCTACTTGTGAGTCGACGATGTTAAATATTTGGTAATGTGACAAACAATGTTGAACAATGGTCATGCCATATGGTTGTGTGTGCTAACATATGGCAACCCTTCTCTTCTCCACTTCCTCTCCCTCAATTAAGGGTGACAATGGGGTAAGACGGGGACGAGTCTGGTTATTGGTTCCAACGCACAATTCCATCCCTAATTACTGGTTTAATCTGATTTTGAATTAGTTAGTTTTGTTGTTGAAATCTCATTCTAGGACCTTCCAACAATTAGATCATGCTCTAAGGAGTACCCCGAGACAAGCATTAAAAATGAACCAAATCAAGGGAAAGTATAAACATCTAAGATATAATCTGCATAAATGGAAAAAAAGTATAAGAAGATTATTGCTCCATTGATATTGCCACAAAGAAATCAACTACTCATGGAGTAGAACGATGTAATACAAATCCAGTAGCATATAGACATATAGTATTTACATTTAAAACATTCTTTCTAATCTCACAAACTCATTCCTACTATATTACTGCATATTTAAGCCTCCACTCAATGCTTCTAATAAGGACTTAAGATCTTTATTTATAGAAATTTTTGGGCGGTACTCAGCCTAACTTTTGGCGCTCAACCACAAATGTTTCATTCTTTAAAGGTTTTCTTTTGTCTTTGCCGCTTCTGTGGCTCAGCACCATCTTTTTGTGGCTCAATCATGCACAACCTTAAGTGCCAAACATCATTCTCTTGTGGATCAGTCATGCATCTCCTTAAGTGTTGAGCACCATTTTGTTGTGGCTCAAGTCCAAAAGTCACATTCTGGATCTTTCCTTGACCGTCTTACTAGAGCTCAGATTTTGGGGCTCAGCTGCATCATCTTTAATTCTTTGAGAAATTGCTGCAAAATTATAAAAAAATCATCAATTTCATATTTTCTTTTTCTTAGTGCTTCATTTTGTAATTATAAGCTAAAAGGAGTTGTTCACATACAAAATATGATCAATTAAAGCATGATAAGTGTCAAATTTGTATGAAGATTTTACATATTCTAGACACTTGATATAATGACATTTGAAGAACTTGAAGAAGAAGAATAATAAACAAAAGGTTGAATTTGTCACTTGTTGATCCTAGCCCATAAAGTCATCCTTTTTTGTCCAATGCTCCTATAACATCGCATATATAATATGCTATCATCGTATGAACGACTAGACACATCATCCTTTGTTGTCCCCTGAATGGGGTCTTTGTCAACAATAATTTTTGGGTTAAGTATGTTTTTAGTTCTTGAACTTTGATCCAAAATTAGAATTTGTCCATGTCCAAAACTTCGATACATTTAGGTTCCTAAACTTTAAAAATGAATGAATATAATCTTTTTAATCCACTTACGTTAACTTTTTTTAGGTGTCAAACGTATTTCCTAACAGATATTTAGCCGGGAATGTGTCAAACGATGTAAACAACTTCAATACTAACATAAAACGCATTCGACATGTCAAAAAAGTTAACATAATTGGGTTAAAATGATTATATCCATTCATTTTTAAAATTTAGGAACCAAAATTTATGAAAGTTTCAAAACTGAACAAATTCCAATTTTGAGTCAAAGTTCAGAAAATAAAAACATACTTAACCCATAATTTTTTCATAGTCTTCCTAAAATAAATGAAATTGAGATTCAATATTGCATGATACATAAATTTCCATATGAAGTGTTGTATTAAGACATTGAATCAATAAAATAATTATTTATCAAACTTATAACAATTTTACAACCTTAGAGGATACTTATGCGTTTGTCTTAGGTGCTAGGAGTCTTTTGAAATAAATCTCGACATGCTAAAATGATTTTCACTTTTTGTTTATGAAACTAAACAAACAAGTTAGTTATGTGAATAAACAAACAGATGCTGGAAACACCAACATTCCTAAAAGGTTTTGCTAGTTAGGTGGTTAAGTTTTTACTTGGATAGCCATTGCCTATCATTTGCCAAGGTTATAACTATGTCTTTGAACTGGTAATGTTTTGTGGGCTTGTAGAAGAGGTTTGTCCTTTGTTACAATAGCTTATGTTTGTTTCGGTGACTATCCTATTTTGTATGACCATGTTGTTATGCTTCTCTATCTCTCTCGACTAATTGTGTATTGTAAAAGGGTTAGAGCACCCCTTAAGTGTTCTCCTATAATTTATTTATTCTTTGTTAATAAAAAAATGTCAATAAATAGAATGAAAAATCATCTCTTTTCTTTAACTTCATATATCAATAGTAAGATTCCAATTATTTTTTCAATCATAGTCTTAATCTTTGAAGAACAACATATGATAGTCATCTTCTAACCCAATCTATCATTTAGCTACCATCAGATACCAAACCAACCTAAGAACCAAACAAACTTCCTTAACCAAGGCTCCAAGGTAATTCTTGGCTATCTTTCACAAACCCACCCTAAACACCATCATAATTCAAGAAAACCCTACCATTGTCTAACCTAGACACATTTATGCAAGATACCAATTTTTGCTCCAAAAAACTTTCCTAAATTCAAACCAAGCTCTCCCAATTCATTTCCAACCCCAATTAAGAACCTTTAGAACACAAAATTATGCTTTTGTAACCTATCCCTATCCAAGACTAGTCCAAGAACCTCCAAAACCAACCAAATCATGTAGGATTCTTCTTGGAACATTTTCATCTATTTGTGAAACTTGTGAGTGGTCTAAACTAATAGTAGCCATCTATTCTTTTTGTAATAGATATCTATAATAGACTCCAATGTTTATGTTTTTTGTACTCTAATAATGACTTGTACTTTTTTTAAGGAATTTATTATTTGATTATGATCAAATGTTATTTTGAGTTTTTTTCTCTTGCCTACTAAATTGATCATATTAGATACCAAAATTATTTTATTTTGTAATAATTAAAATGAGTGTAAAATAAAAATAAAAAATAAACTAGTCCTTAATTTGACAAAACTTATATTACAAATTTATTAAGTATAAACATATTGTAATATAATAAAACTGTGGAATTACTTTCAAGGTAGTTGTTACTCAACTTAATTAAAAGATAATCAACTATTTGCTCAATTATTGAATTTTTAAAGCAAACTATTAAACTACAGAATAATAGATTAAATAAATCAATTTTAATCAGTTTTTCTATTATTTTGTAATCAGTTAAATATTTTTAAGTTTTCTTTATAAAGTGAAAACGACGAGTTATGATATTTGCGAATTATACTTCAGTCATAACAGAACTTTTTTATTCTATGCCTTTTTTAATTATTATTACTATCATTGTTACTATTATTTTCATAATTAAATTATAAGACTTTGCTTGAATATTTCTATTGAGAAAGGTATTATCATACATTTTCTAAAAAACACGAATGAACTAACGAAAGCCATAAATTAAATGAAGAAATATATTGTGCAAATTTTATTTTTGCCCTATAAATTAAAAGTGCAGCATTTTAATTTAATTTAAATATACAGACCGTGTCATTTTTTTAACATTCACATCTTATCATAAATAATAAAATTATTATTTTCATGATAATTATTTATGAGTTCTTTATAAGTTATAATAATTTCTAGTAAAAAAATTATTAAAACAAATTAATAATCCATTAAAATTAACTTATATTTTTAAAGAATACTAAAGTAGGCTCGTTAAACAAATATTTACCTGTTAGAAATTAAGAATTATAAATTCACTAATATATTAAAAACAATATTCATTTAAAAAAGAAGAAGATAAAACCACTTTCTATGTAAAGAATTGAAAATATTCATGGTTTGGAAATTAAGAATTAAAATTCACTTTTATTAAAAAAGACAAAGTTTAACTTGAAAAAAAAAAACTTTAAATAAAGGAGAGGAAAAGAACAGAAAAGTAGTTCCATATAAAATAATACTATAAATTGAATTATAATTATACAATTATTACAATCATAATATAGTAATAAAATAAAGAGAGTAGACCACGTAATCACCTAACGCCGTCACGTGCGACGGCAACCCTAAAAATACCGAACTCGCTGACGCAGCCTTTCTAACGTCGTCAAAATAGACGGCGCCGCTCCTTTCCTATTCTTCTTCTCTTTCTCTTCGCTCTCTCCCTCTCTCTGTGTCTGATAAATTCGCTTTCTCTCTCTACAAACTCTCTGTCTGTCTCTCTCTAGAAATTTCATTTCAAAGAGATGCTTCTCTCTGCCCCTTGTTTCCCTTAAAGGTAACTTTCTTTCATATTCTCTCTCTATTCAAAAACATTCATTATTATAAAATTAATATCTCATTATTAATTTATTAATTGGTGGTAGTGTTATGCGAATTTGGTGGTTTTTGGGTCTTGAGTGTATTTTTGTTTTTATAATATATGGTAATAACTTGTATTATTTATTTTAATTGTGATTACTTGAGTTAATGCAATATTGGTGTTTAGTGTTATGGGAATTTGGTGTGTTGAGTTTTGAGTGTGAATTCCGGGTTTTCTGCATTGATTTCGGATCGTTCTGACTTTTTTAGTGTGTGAGAGTAAGTGTTGAGTTGTTTCTTTTCTACTTTTGAGCTGTTTAATTGGATCAAATAAGGAACTTTTTTTTAGTTGTGTTTAGTTGATTATCTTTGGTTCATCATGCTGTTTTTGTGTTCTTGGTAGAGTTTTATTTTTCAACTTATACGAAGTTGGTAAGACCAATAGTAAGGTTAGAGTGGAATGCTTGTGTTTTATTGATTTTGTTCATGAAGTGTGGGTGGTACATAGACACTTCTATGATATGGCTATGCTAAATGAACTCTTTTATATGGTGTTCATTTCACAGTTTGGTTTTGTTTCCTTTTGTAGTTGTTTTACAAGTTTGAGGGGATTTGGCTGAAATTTTGGATGAAAGTTTCTATTTCAGATTTATATGATAAAGTTTGGCGGGTTTAGGCCGGGGTTTTACACTGTGGAAAACTAATCTATTTCAGAAAAAAAAAAAAAAGTTATGAGAATTTTTTTATCATTAAGTGAATATTTTCTATTAATCTTTATCTTCTGTTCTGATTTAATTTTTGGTCTGGTATTTCAATTTGGAAGAATATGTTTAACTGAAGCAAGAATACTGGTGGAGTAATGATTGTGAATTCCTTTTGTTTTCTTGTCTGATTTCAGTTCAACTGTCATATTATGGATCATTACTATAGATTGATGGTCTGAATTTTTATTCTCTGTTGTAGGGATAGAGCTGTGTTCAGCAGGCTGATGCGGGTGCCATTGGTGGCTTTTTTGATGTAAGAAACTGTGTATACTGCAGTCTATTACAGAATGGGTGCCGTTTGTTGTGTTGCTGCCAAAGACAAAACTTTACAAAGTGCATCACCCAGTGACATCATACATCGGAATATTCGATATTCTCCAACTTGGAACTTTCGGTGGGATCATCGAGGGCGTGTAGCTGGTGAAGATACTGCAGTAACTTGGTTTTCTAATGGTATTAGCAGGAATGATGGACTGGAGAATAAAAATGAACTCTCGTATGCATCGGACGATGGAAGCCCGTTGCAGAATAATCAAAGGAATAGATGCCAAAAATCCGCAGTCTCAGAAGGAACTGCTAGGAACCTGATAAATTCACCTTCAGGTAAATTTAATCAAATCAACTTCCTGGTTTCAATCATAAGTTATGTACCAACTCGAGTTTGACGAGATAAATGAGAAACCTATTAATTAGGGCGTAAAATATAATCCTGCAAATCAAGAGTCTATTGTGGAAGATGTAAAACTATTCATTGATGTACGTTATGGTTGGAAACAGAGCGATGTATTCTTACTTATGTGTCTTTCTCATAAGCTATCAGACACAAAAAAATATTGAAAATTAGCAGAAAACATGGTTAAAATTTTATCAACAAACAGAGCAGATTTTGCTTTTTATTCCAGGCTAACACAATAGCAAGTCTGTAGATTAACCATTTCTGACACAATGGAGCCCTAAAACAAAAGAAAATTATCAGTTTGGAGTAAGATGCTGCATAGCATAAATTAATGTTTGTTATAATATGATTAATATTCACAGACCAAAAAAGAGGGAAATGAAGATGGTGAGTTGAAAAGCACCATTTGATTTATCTAGAAATGTAGGAATTATTTTGGGTTAGACGTGGGGTGGGTGTTGGCCTGTGACAGTTTATCAGTTAGTAGAAGAAACATATGCTGAAACATGCTTGATAGTAATTTAGATTGAGTAGTTTGGTTTAAGATGCCAGTTTCTGAGAGTCTTTGTTGTAAGTTAGATCATCCTTTTTCTTTTTCCGGAGACAGGTGTTACAGGCGATGGTTAGAAGAACAGCATAAACTGAAATATAAATGAGAGCAATTTAGTTTCATGTCTTGCAATTAAATTGTCAGATTTTCTTAGAAATTCCATGTGGAATAGTCTTTCTTGTTGGCCAAAAGAAAGCGTTGCATATGACCAAGGAGAAAAGAATATACTTATATCTTTGTTTAAATAGATTATTGATTTATTTTGATTGACTGTTGATGTTTGATAATCTGGCATGACCAAGAAAGAGAAGCATATACATTTGTTTGCTAATCTTCGTTCAAATAGCTTATTGATTTATTTTGATTGACTGTTGATGTTTGATAATCTGGCATATATATTTGTTTGTGTCAATTGTGCACACATGGTTAAGTAATAAATCTCTGTCCAGTTCATCACAGCCTTTTTTGAAATAAAAATAGAATGAAAGCTGGTTGATTTGTAGATCTGACGTGTTTGTTTATGTTTATCTCAGATCAAACTCTTTTAAGAAATGTCTCAACAAATGTGAGCATGGAACAGGTGAGGTTGTAATTACAAAGGAATCTGCTGTTATTTTTCTGTTTTTATCAATAGTTTTTATCTGATTTCTTGGATACATTTCGTACTTCTGCATTACTATGCAGGCAAAGGGGTCGGCAGAATCATCAACATGCCCGGATCCCACAAAACCTCTACATTCATTGCCTTCTACTTCTTCATCAATATCACCTCAGCCATACGATAGTCACCCATTCCCATCCAGCTCAACCACTTCAAGGTGGTCTTGCCATTCCACAGGAGAGCAAGTATCTTATCAAGTTTCTGATAGCCAAACCTTGGGATATAAGACACCTGGCAACTCTTATGTATCTGAAGAGAGGCCAGTGTTGCCTTCATGGAGCAATGAATCTGGTATGCACTCCCATGGCGGGTCTTCAGGTAATTGGTCTAGGTCTGGTTTTTCTGAGCTGACAGGCAGTTCCTTCAAAGATAGATGGTCATTTGATAGTGAGACATTTGGTTTTAATTGTGAAAGGCTGGTTAGATCCAGTAGTCGGTTTTCAAATTCTCCAGTTGATTTACAAACATGTGGTGTTTGCTCAAAACTTTTAACTGAGAAGTCTTCTTTGGGCACCCAAAAGATAATTGCAAGTAATGACCTTTCTGTAGTTTCTGTCCTTATCTGTGGACATGTTTATCATGCTGAATGTTTGGAGTGTTTGACACCTGAAGTCAACAAGTATGATCCACTTTGTCCAGTTTGCACTTTTGGTGAGAAATATACTCTTAAATTGTCTGAAAAAGCTCTGAAAGCTGAAATGGATTTGAAGGCTAAAAATAAGAAATCAAGAAACCGAATTGTGGACAGTGATATTGACGATAATTCTGTTGTGCATGAACACTTTAGAGAAAAATGGCGTCAAGCTAGTAAAGGTCTTAGAATTGATTCTAGTTCTAGTGGGAGAAGCTCTAATGGGAAACCTTTTCTTAAGAGACATTTCTCATTTGGCTCAAGGAGTTCCAAATCCATGTTAGATAATCAGTCAAGCCGGAAGAAAGGCTTCTTTTGGGCAAAATCTAGCAGGGAATAAGCTGCTTTGGGGTTGTTGAAAGGTAAGTTCCATTTTCTTCACTGTTTTGCGCTCCAATTTATGAAATAAGAATTTTCTACTTTCCCCTGTTGTAGTCGGCAGGTTATTTCCTATGTTTTCAAATCCAGATCAAACCTGCGAGTCAGGTTAGGTCATCACCAAGAAACTGCTTGTTCATAAACTAGTGAAAAACAAATACGACGATGGTGAACCAGTTGAACCATTTAAACTGATTACATGGTTGAAGTACTTCACCTTTTTACCCTCCATTAGAACTGTTAAAATTGTTTTGGTTTTTAATTTAAACATGTTTAAAACTCAGACTTTGACTATTTATTTGTCCAATGGAGGGAAAATGGGAGTATGTGATGCTACGAATGAACGGTTTAACTTCAATTTATATCTAGAAGCTTTTCCCTTTCACCCTTTATATTATTTTATGTGCGTTTGCATTGGATGAGAAATTTTACCTCTTTCTTTTTAGTTATTTGATGTGATACTAGCATGGGTTAGACTCATTTTAGTTTCATTTCTTGTATGTGCTAAATCATTTTGGTTATGTTAGAACAACTTTTAATTATTCTTGTCTGTGATTGTATTTATTTATATAAAAATCTTTGTAAAATTTCCCTGGTTTTGTTACATGTATATGACATTTTTTTGTATGTCTATGACAAAACAAAACCCAGGTTCAACCTAGTTGAAACATAAAATCTTTGACATCTCTCTTGGCTTGTTATATTTTACCTATTGAATTTTCGAAAACAATGCCTGGGTGTATCCAGATTTCACTGGGTTTGATTCCTCATGCACCAGAATTTGACTTCCAAGTTCAAATTTTTGAAAAATTGAGCTCCAGAAATCTCCGCAGTTATTTTGAACATAATTTTTCGTTTATTTCTCCTTAAAGCAGGTTCCGTTGTTGAACTTCTACACAACCTCAGATAAAATGTCCGAGGAAATGGCAAGATGACATTCATCAAGCTTTGATTTATAATCTCTGTATACACTAATACATGATTTCTAAAGGTTTAGAAGCTGGAATTTCTCTGTAAAGAAGAAATATGAAACTGAAAAGATTACATATAGGAAGAAGACAAAGATAGTGTTTAGAAATCAATGGTTTTGCTATTTTGTACAGATTGATTAGATTATTGCATATGGATATAATTCATTCTTGAAAGATGTTCTGTTGTCCCTTGTTCTGCTGATATGTAATGCAATATAAATGCCATAGGCCATTGGCAGTTTCTGGTGTATGACACAAATTTATTGTTAAATTGTAATATCTGAAGAACACTTAATCACTTCAAACATTTTATTTACCATATTTGAGTATCTATTATAGATATGCTTTCCTGTTCTCTCTTTTTTCTCATTTATATGGTTTGAGCTCATTCTTTGTAATCATGTTTCCAAACACACTATAAATCAATTTATATGGTGCTTTTTAATATTTATGATTTTTTTTCTCTTTTCATTCTTTTAAACCAAATTGCCAATTTGGTTGAGATTATAACTTATACAATGAAGTTTTAGCACTTTTTTAATATGACCTTCTATTTTTTTTCTGATTTTTTTTTTTTATTTTTTTTTTTTCAAATTAAGTATTTCAAAACTCTACTCGATTTTCTATTATTTCTCACTTTCCTAATTTCTTTTACTTTTTTTTATTGTTTTCTTATTATCAAAATGAATCAAGTCATGCATGCTGAAAAACATGATTTTATTTATTTTAATCTTATAATAAGATTGTGTTTATAAGTATGACTTTTTTTAATTCTTTTAAGATTTAGATTGAGGATAATTGAAATCTTTTTTTTTTAAATAAATTAGAAGTGTAAAAGGAATTAAAACAAATTTTGGTCAACTTATAGATGTATGACATTAACTTTCAATGTGGATAATTATAATGATTATGACATTCATTTTGGCATAGATAATCTTTTTTTTGGACTTATTTGGAGCTGATTCCTCCACTTTTTATGAATACAACTAGTAACTAATATTTTTTAAGTTAATATCCTAACATATTAATGGAGGCCAATAATTTTAACTGTCAATCCAACACAATTGAATTTGAAGTACCGTGTAAACTAATTTATGTATAGATATGCAAACTATTTTACCTTGAAATGTTTTTTCTTAGTTATGTAAAAAAATTTCAAATAAAATCAAGTTAGACACTGTTATGAACTCTCACATCCTAAAGTTTATCAATCATTTATTCATATAAATTCATAATTTATTCATATAAATTCATGTTATTTATCACAATAAACTTTGATATCTTAATTATGTAACACTCTAAATCATTCCTCATCATATAAAAATTTATTACAAAAATAAATTATCAATTATTTATCGGTACATGAAAAATTATTAAAAATAAAAAATAAAAGAAGGGAAATTACACAAACCCAATAAAAATTACACATTTCAAAATATAGATAAGTTATATCTATTATAAAATAATATTTAAATAAAATATTAATATACCTTAACTTTTTAAGTGAAAAAAAGGGTGCGAAGAATCTTAAGTCAAATCAATGATTTTTGTTGTTCCTTTGTAGTGACGTTGGAATCAAGATTAATTAATAATTAAGCTTCTACAAACATGGGTTGCACGCACCATGTTTCATGTTACTTGTTGACTCCAGGTTGAATCACATCACCAAAACTCTTAAAACTCTTAAAAATCCAAAAAATAATGCTACTCGTGACTTAGAAGACTTGCGTGCACGTTTCAATTAGTGGTTTTTGTCACTAATCTTGATTAACTTCCACTAATATGGCCTCATCAATGGTGACTTCACATTACTTAAAGAAGACGTTTATTAATTAATATGTCTAATACCAATTATTGGGTGACAAAAAGAAAAGTGTCTTATGTTTAATCACACCAAGGTGATACGTGGTATCTCTTACGTATAGAATTTCTAAGTCTTATTTGCTACCACTTAGTAAGACTCATTAATTAAATTGAATATTACGTGACTTTAGGGATTACAACGAATATATTTTTTTAAAAGTTAAAAATGTTGGAAGTCTTATCTCGATTAGAGATAAATCTAATTCACAGTATATAAGTGAGTACAATCCTTACTTTACGAACTGATTTTGTAGAATTGAGTCAGGTTTAAAACTTACTTCTAACATAGTATCAGAACTAGGTTAGAATCTATTTTAACGAATTTTCTTGGAGGCGTGAATGAGTGTGTTAGAAGTCGGTTTTGTAAATCTGAGTTAGACTTAAATTCAACCTCTAAAAAGAGAATTTTATGTAAATTATTCAAACTCTGCACTTTTAATATATTTCTCTTTCGTATTATTAGATAATTAACTTAATAATCAACTTGGAAGGTTACAAGAGATAGTAAATTGTATAATAAAAAATCACAATATTGAAGAAACTAGTTTAGAAATAAAATAAATTATGTTACAAGAGGAATTAAACCGTTAAATGGTTAAGAATATTGACTAAACTTGTTTAAATATAATATTAATTAATATAATTTAAAAAAATATAATGTATTGATATATTATTTTAACACACTCACAATATATATATATATATATATATATATATATATATATATATATATATATATAATTCACACTAACATTTTTCTATTTTCTGTGTTTATTTGTGGTATCTGCCTTGTAAGTATATAGTTTTTATGTTGTATAACTCCTCCGTCTATTGAAAAGATTTATTTGTTTAAAAAAATGAATTTCAAAGAAACAGTAAATAGATATTATATTCTTATGTGTTTGATTTATGAGAACACCTAAATTGTAATAATCGAGTTAATAATTAGTAATGTAAATTATTAAATTGGGATGTTTGCACTAATAAATAACTTAAAAGTCATATTTATATTAATTGAATTACATTTTTAAACTATTTCTCACAAAAGAAAATACCATAATTGTAGTAAAACTTATTATTAACAAATAAGGATCATCATTAAACATCACAAACATTTTTATCATTAATTTAATGTGATAATGAAACGAATAGTATGTTAAAAAAAAATCTATTTCAACAAATTTCTACATAAGCTTTAAATTAAAATTTTAAATTTATGCATAACCTAATTCTTATTCTCTTCTATGGGTTTCTCCATAACAGATGAGTGTTTGAAATTGAATACCATTTCCAAATGATAAGTGTCAGAAACATATTTTATGATTTTTTATTATAATGAACCCTAGACACATGGCTACACGTGTAGACAACTGTGATTCTGCATGGTCTCCATAAACCACACGTGTTGCTGCATGCAAATCTGAACACCGCCAAAGAAGACCCTTACGTATACATATATATATATATATATATATATATATATATATATATATATATATATATATATATATATAGAAATTGTGTTAAAGAGGTGAAGACATGCAATTTGTGTTACGTGAATAGAAAAAGAAAAGTTTGAAGATGGCACAACAAGTGGAACTGAGAGATGAACATGGAAACCCTGTGAAACTCACAGATGCATATGGAAACCCTGTGT
>Ga0209589_1000917_pt1:20000-45348 | contig 45348 bp, 28 predicted proteins | sample CowpeawhiteBW_FD_187525 | JGI IMG/M metagenome (GOLD analysis project Ga0209589, IMG submission 187525) | Root nodule microbial communities of legume samples collected from California USA - Cow pea white BW (SPAdes) (version 2) | ecosystem: Host-associated > Plants > Roots > Nodule...
TGTATGTTAATGGGAAAATGGCGATCTCTAACTTTGATTTGTCAGCCACCACCGGTGCCTTGTCAACGCCGTATTACAAGGACATTGTGGTGAATGCAACACTGATGACAGAGGAGGGATTGTCAATTCAGGTTGGTCCAGCTTCTGGTGGCAGTGCAAGTGCCAATGCCATTGTGAATGGTATAGAGGTTATAAAGATGAGCAACATTGTGAACAGTTTGGATGGAGAGTTTGGGGTTGATGGAAGATGTGTTAGTGGTTCCAGCCGCGGCACGGTGGCTGCAGTTGGATTTGCCATGATGTTTGGAGCCTTTGTTGGGCTCGGAGCCATGGTGATCAAGTGGCACAAGAGGCCTCAAGACTGGCAGAAGAGGAACAGCTTCTCTTCATGGTTGCTGCCTCTGCATGCTGGTGACACAAGCTTCATGAGCAGCAAGAACTCAATGGGAAAGAGCAATTTTTTCTCCTCATCAATGGGATTAGGCCGGTACTTCTCCTTTGCTGAACTTCAGGAAGCAACCAAGAACTTTGACTCAAAGAACATCATTGGTGTTGGTGGATTTGGCAATGTGTATCTGGGTGTGATAGATGAGGGGACTCAGGTGGCAGTGAAGAGAGGAAACCCTCAATCAGAGCAAGGCATCAACGAATTTCAGACAGAAATCCAAATGTTGTCGAAGCTCAGGCACAGGCACTTGGTGTCCTTGATTGGATACTGTGATGAGAATGATGAGATGATTCTGGTTTATGAGTACATGCCCAATGGACACTTCAGAGACCATCTTTATGGAAAGAACATGCCTCCTCTCTCATGGAAGCAAAGACTAGAGATCTGCATTGGTTCAGCTCGTGGACTTCATTACCTTCACACAGGCACAGCTCAAGGAATCATTCACCGTGATGTCAAGACCACCAACATCTTGCTTGATGAGAATCTGACAGCTAAGGTTTCTGATTTTGGACTTTCCAAGGATGCACCAATGGGGCAGGGACATGTTAGCACTGCAGTGAAGGGTAGCTTTGGTTATCTTGACCCTGAGTACTTCAGAAGACAGCAACTCACAGAAAAATCTGATGTGTACTCCTTTGGGGTGGTTCTGCTTGAGGCACTGTGTGCAAGGCCAGCCATCAACCCTCAGTTGCCCCGTGAACAAGTAAACTTGGCCGATTGGGCGATGCAGTGGAAGAGAAAGGGCTTGCTTGACAAGATCATAGACCCTCACCTGGTTGGATCCATCAATCCTGAATCTATGAAGAAGTTTGCTGAGGCTGCTGAGAAGTGTTTGGCTGATCATGGAGTGGATAGGCCTTCAATGGGAGATGTATTGTGGAACTTGGAGTATGCTTTGCAGCTTCAAGAGGCCTTCACACAAGGAAAGGCTGAGGATGAGACAAAGTTATCTGCAGCTGGTGCTCCACCTTCACCTCTGTCACAGGCACCTGCCACTCTCACGGGTGACGCGCCGGCACCGCCGCCGGCACCGACGTCACCACCAGCAGCAGTGGCAGTGCCACGGGCAGAAGTGAATAATCCTACACCAGAAGTACATTCTATTGATGACCATTCTGGAACTGCAATGTTTGCTCAGTTTAACAATCTCAATGGCAGGTAAAAGGCTAATTCGGTTTTTTCATGAATGGAACCTCCAACTGGACCGCCACAACTTTGCTCATCTCTAGGAGATGTTATAGTAACTTTGTGAAGGCTTGGACCAAAAAATTCCTGTGTAATGGTGTGATATATTGTGTATTGTTTCTCGAGTAGGTTCTCTTGTCCTCTTGTATTGTGTGTGGGGTATTATTTTGCATGACAGCAAAAGAGTGTATCAGATATGTAATGTGATTAACTTGTTGGCTTGTGAGAACACATGCATATTCAGCAGTACCATTAATCATGTATGGTATTATATAAATGAATTGTTGTATATTGATATGTAACTTGTATAGGGGAGGTAAGTGTAGAAGCATGTTCAAAGAAACTGGCTACTGCAGGTAGTGAAGTTGACTTGAAATTTTGTGTAATGGACCAATATTCTAGCAGGGTTTCTGAGTCATTTTACAAAAATGTCCTCTTTCTCTCATTCGGCCATATCAGAACTGAGATAGTTTTGTGTAATGTTCCGTTTTGAATGTATCTTTCCTTTTATTATTTCTTAATTTCAAAAAAATAGTTATCTTAACTGAGATAGAAGATGTAATGGCACAACATAAATATCAAACCGGTGCCTAAAAATTAAAATTAATCATTAAAATAAATTAATTTTTAAATTAGTTTTTAATCCATTAGTGACTAATTTAATAATCGATAACCACAGTAGATTTTGATCCAAAACAGGAAGGTCATAAGACAACCACTGTAAATTAGTTGTCACTGTCAAAATTATGGTGTCATGTCTACGAAGAAATGACAATTATTTTATCTAGTTTCACTTCTAAATTAAAGAGCAGAACCAACAATTGTTCCATCTATAGTTTTGATTACATTACTGTGTTGCTCCACATACTTTCTGAAAAATTAAATAGTTCACTATAGTTTAAATCTGACAAGATTTTAGTGTTCTCGCATTAATAATTGAAGACATTTTTGCAATCATCTAATCATTGTAAAAGCAAACAAATTTATCATAAACGATGGTCTGTGATTGAATGACAGAATAAAACTAGTTTGCATCGTCAATATATAACCTTTTTCTCATCTTATGATTCAATCTTTGAAGTTTCAAAACAATTCCATTCGGGTCTCTGAGACCCCACTTATGATTACTTTCTTACGAATCCAATTAAAAGTTTTAAAAATAAAATTATTAGAGTCCATAAAAAAATTCAACCCAATTGAGATGTATTTGAATCTTACCAAAAGAAGCATGCAAGTACTGAGAGGTTTGTTAGTAAAGTACTAAAGTAAGGATTTTTAAGATAGGAGCGCATAGCTTTACTAAATTTCCCTACCGTAAATGGTAGCATATTGAATGATTGAAAGAAAATGATAGGTGCAGATTTCAGGGGTTCAAAACACAGTCCATATTTTTAGGACCAAATAATACCATGTCATTTTATGTTTGGCAGGAAGTGGTCTCATTCAACAGGGAGAAAAAATTTGACAAGATATTCCCAAAGTGGGTTCAATTGGGGACAATTTTCCAGACAAGAGGAATCAATCACCATTATCAACAGTGATATATTTCATCTGGTTAATATGATGCGTTTAGAATATCTTATTTACAATATGGTTGGATTCTGAGTTTTGTTGTGTTGTTCTTTTAAAATATATGGATTGATACTGATTTTGAGGTTTTGAAATGTATTAAAAGAATTTTTAAAATACCAACATCAGTAAAACAGAGGACAACACAAAAATATCAGTAAAAAATCTAGACTCAGAAAATAGTATTTCAATTATAAAAACCCAATCATCATTCACAGCACAGACTTCATTTACCAATACATAAAGATCAAGTATACAATTACCATTCTGACAGATGGTAACTGCTCAAACTTTCTCACAATCCATGCAGAAGGGTACTCATTGCATCAGATATCATTTTGGTTGGTGTGAAAATGAGAAACATTTTGGTAAAGCATTAAGCCACTAGAGACTGCCATGTCTCAAACAAAAGCTGTCCCTTAGGCCTTGAGAAATGATGACAAATTCACCAGATAAAAGAAAAATCACATTTCAAATCTAGAATATAGTATACATGACAATAATTGAATAGGTAATCAGTTTGCAAAACTGTTGATCATCACTAATGTCATGTGTGAGAAAGTTAATTTATGAGGTCAATGATCCTCTCTGTCAGGCGTCAGGGAGAATAATACATGTTGCAGCTACTGAGAAAGCACAAGGGAGAAAAACAGTATCTATGTCAAGCAAAAGACTAATAGCAACATTCCTAACAACTACTATGGCCAAAAGAATCGCCAAACCTCCCTATAAATACAAAATTAGGATGCAAGAATTCATGCTGATTTTAGTTCATGAATTGACTATGACAATCTTCTCTTTTTAAAGCTGTCTAAATCACCATCAAGCATGACAAGATCGTCTTCGTCATCAATTACTTCCAACTGCTTTTGATGTTTTACTTCTTCGGCAGTGGCACTTGAAATGTCAGTCTCATCTGGAAGCTTTCGCTTCTTCAAGGTTGAAACTATACTTATTTCTTCATCCTTTTCAGATTCCACAGCAGTTACTACTGCATCTGAGGTGCTTGCACCATTGCCAACAGATTTGTCTTTATTTTCTGTTGCTGACACTGGTTGAGTCCATCCAGAGAGAACCATCCCATCAGGTTCTTTCTCTTCATCAAACTCCTCTCTGAAAATCACTCAGGAAAGAAGTTACTTTAAAACAAAAACCAGGGTTTGATGTGAACAAAAAACCAGGGTCAAGTTAAAACCTGTGTTTGATGTTAATACTGCAAACAAATTCCTGTTGCATATCCTCCACTATAAGCATTGTTCCACCAGTTACCGGAGAAGGAAGCTCAGCCAGGACCTGAAATTGATAGGAAACAGGCTTTGAAACAATCACGATCATATATTTTTTTCCAAATCAAAGACAACAAATATACCTTTTCAAGGTTGGCCTCATAAATGGCAATCATGTCGTCCTCAACATCACCAGCTTCATAAAGGAGGTTTGAAGCGCACATAATAAGAGGAAGGTTCATCCCTAGTTTTGCCTTAACAATTTTTTCGACAAAGTCTTTCAACTTTGAACGGTTGGTGTTTATTTCAAGGGATAAAGGTGTCTGTTTTGCACATAAAAATTTATTGAGTGTGAGCATGTTTTTAACAATGACTTCAGGCAACATACATAATAAATGGAGATTTGGCAAACCTCGGAACAAACATAACAAGACTTGTTAGGTTCGAATGGTTCCACCGGCATAAGCAGCATGTTTCTTGATGGATGTTCCAGACAATATGTCATTCTATGAGATGTCCAGAAAAGATTAGAAAAAACATTAAAAATAGTAAAATTGAATTGTAAACCACAAAGTAATACATTAATCAAGAATTACTTAGAGAAGCAATGAGCACCAAGGAAAGAACAGGAAGGATAAGACAACCCTTCAAACAGAATCTACAATAAATAAAATATATAAGATACAGAAAAATGAGGACAGGACAAAAACGCTCAGCAATATAGGAACAAAAATTCCCTTAAAGATCCATGCATTTAGCTCATATGAAAAAAATCAACAAAGAAAGCACTGTCTGTACCCTCTTAAGTCATGATTATGGGCATTCTTTTTAGCCTTTTCTGCAGAAAAATGTTTTTTCAACTATAACTAATGGTTTATAAAATTTATAGTAATTATGTATTTAAAAAAATGAAAAAACCTTGTTAAGAAACCAGTTGCACTTTTCTCAAACAAAAACACAAAACTAACTTTCTTTTCAAAACCTTTAAAGAACAAACAAGCCCCAAGCAATCTTATAAAATCAGAATGCTATTCAGTTGCGATAAACTATACTGATTTAATATTTAACAAACTAGAATGATAATTATCAAGTATTCAAAATGAAATCTGGGTGTAAGCTCTACAACCGATCACCAGCAACATGATTATCCATTGCGCTGTAAGAAAATTGTCAATAGCCTGTAGGTAGCATTTTCTCCCAAGGTAATTTTTGCTTAAAATAACATTTCACAATGTTTCCTCAAACCCAGACATTAAGGCACAAAGCCACTTTGGCATCACTACAAATAATTTTAAAAAGAATACAGAGGAAGTGGAATCACATCATACCTACAACTTTCAATGTCATTTTGCAGCACCTTGATTGCTTCAATGACAATCAACCCAGCAATAACAGCATTTGTGGTCGCAACAGCATGCACAATATTACCAGCAATACCTTTGGCTTCAAAAAGGCTGTGCAGAGGGATGCCAAAGGAAGCAGCCCTTATGTTTGCAGCTGCAGTAACAAATTCAACAGCCAACTGATCATCTTTATCAAATCCTAGATTGCCAATCTCCTGCTCAAAGATGAATTTAAAAATAAAAACAAAATTTTGTATCAGATATAAAGATAATATTAAAATATGATAAATTCAAACAAGTATCGCGAAAGACCTTTTCCCTTTTTGTAAAAAATAGTCGCAATGCTTCAAGAAATATTTTCGAATTTTCTCTGAGACTCCAAATATCCTGTGGATTCTTCATACCCAAAGATGTCATGGCAGATACTGATAATTCATCATCACACACACAATTTTTCTCCAAGTTTCCATTTTGTTGGGCAAGATCATCAGAAAGAACATCCTTGCTGTATATAGGCTTTGGTCTATTACGATTTTTCCATGTCTCTTCATTAGACAAGGCTAATTCAATGTTATACCCAAATACATGGTCAAAAATTTTCCTTCCATATTGATCAATGTCTTCATCTTTCCTACGTTCAAATACATCCTCCACATTTTCTGAGGAGCTAGCACCATCACTTGATCGAACATTCAAGTCATTTCCCTGATTCTTATCCCCAAATAACTTGGCAAAAAGTAGGTCCTTTGCCCACACAACACAGTGAACAAACTGCCACAAACAATGGGAGATAAAAGCTTAGGTCTCAATAAACAGAAGTTTGAAGCAAACATCAAAATTCATACTTATTTTGTGAACAGGAAAGGCAAAAGCTTGAGTTTAATATATGACCAGTAATATGTCCTAAAAAATTGTAAACAGTCATAGACTACATGTTCGGAGGCCTATAACTCAATATAACTTTCATGGGCAATCACACTAGTGTTACACAAATTAAAAATGACAATAAACCATACCTTTGATGGGGTACTTGTGATAGTACAGACAGGATATGTCTTAGGGGCTGGTTTAGGCTGACACTCATAGCACTCTGTTCTTCCCTTGACATGTATGGTTACCTACTTTCAATTTAAACTAAATCATAAATTTGATTGAGAAACAGCAAATTGATATATAGCAGTAATTAGCAACACAATCGCATTAAATTGACATCATGTAAAAGTTGGCAATAAAGAATGTCAGATACATGTTTCCATGAAAGTCCATAGGCAGATGGGGTAACAAAATTAGCAAAAGAAACGGCAAGTATTAAACATCAAACCTCAAATGTCACACAATTACAATTTACAAATTTTAAGAATTGAAAACTTTAAATTAATCTAATCAGAGAACATGAACAAAACTGAATTAGAGGACGAACCTTTTAGTGGATAATCGCATGAAAAAAATTAAAGATCTAGCGATATCTACATGTTGAAACACAAAAACATGTACATAAAACATGTTGCTTTCCCAATAAGAAATTAGCTTCCCTAAGAACACTGTTGATAGTCACTAATAATAACCAATTTTCATAACTAGATATATATATATATATATATATGTGTGTGTGTGTGTGTGTATGGACAGCTAGATAATAAATAATTAAAATATATATATAAACATACATATATACATATATATATATATATAGAGAGAGAGAGAGAAAGAGATACACTTGTACACAAATAACTATGAAACCCGAAAATTACCACTCAGAATCTACTAAATAATGCTAAAAGAGCATCCCACTTAAAATGGATATCACTTACTCAGAACCAATAAATGCAATTAAATTACCTGTCCAAGGAACCCAGTAGTTCCACTTTCAACCAAAGGAACATTAGCTGCCAGGCACAAGCGATTCACATGCCGGCGTGCATCTAGATTGTCAAGTCCGTTTAGAACAACGTTAAATTGCTTAAAGAAGTCCACATTGAATTCAGGATCTTTGACATTTGCATGGTATGGAGTAATGTTTATGTGGGGCCTAAATTTTAACACAGCATCCCTGGCAACCTGGTTGAACACTTTGTCATATGGATGCACAACTGAAACCTATACCATTAACAATAATAACAATACCAGTTCAAACTTACTTTAGCTTTAGATTGCCCAACGTGAGATTGTCGAAATAAAAATTGTCTATTCAGGTTACTGACTTCTATTGTGTCCATGTCAATCTGCACGTTAGAAATAAATTAAGAAAATTTGTTAAAGCTCATCCGTAGCTTAAAACAATACAGTTAGACCAAGAGAGACAAAAATGACTAGTGAGCACATGCACAAACAAAATATCAACTCCTCATACATAAAGCAAGAATTCACGATGGGTTAACTGATTGGTGACAATAAGACTGCAAAATCAATGTTCATGCTCAAGCCTTTATCCAGGAACTCAATTTAGTAGAAAGGGCGGCATTGTACAAAATCAGCAAGGAAAAACTGTAGGATGGATTTTTCGAGAAACAAGGATGGTGAGAATTATACACTTGAGCTATATTAAGATAGTTTTCAGCCCAGTATGCTTATCTTCAAACAGCTCTTCAGGTTCCAAAACTATAAATAGAAGTTGTCCATGACAAATAATTGTAAAACTAATGGACGTGACAAAAATTTGGCCACACTTAATGATGCATTGATTACAACAGGTAAGAATCTAACTTGCAATAATAAATAATAAAGTTATCAATCTAGGTAGCAACACATAGCGACAAACTATAAAAATGCTATAATGGGATAACATGAACAGGGGCCACCACTACTTTAAATATTATTATTTAAAGAGCTTAAATATGTTTTTATTCCCTATAAATTAGTAAGTTTTGCTTTTGGTCCTAGAAATATTTTTCTTTGTTTTACATCATTGTAAATTTCAAATAATTATTTTTAGCCCTTGTAAAATGTGTGAATCTTGATTTTATTCCCTATGAAATATTTTTCTCTAATTTCCATCCCTCTAAAATTTTAAATTACTATTGCTAATCCCTAATATTCATTTTAAGATAGATAAATCGCAGTTCTTTGATGGAAATTAAGCTTTTTGTAGCTGTCACATGTTGACACCATTTCACAACACTAATATGTGTCAATTGGAATCGTCACTTAACCTTTTGTTCAATACACAAACAGTTAACTAGTGTTATACAATAGTAGGGATCACAAGTAGTGATTTTTAATTTTAGAGGGACTAAAAACAAAAAAAAAAAAAAACAAATTACAGACACCAAAATCAGAAACTCAGTCATTTTACATGAACTAAAAACATATTTAAGCCTTATTTATGAATGCAACTTAAATAATTTGTACTACAAATATAAATACTCAAAGGAAAAAATAAAAACACAAATTAAAGAAAGCCATGATAAATAATGAATAACATTTTACACAAAAATCACCATCAATCCAGATGTGCTATCATAAAGTCAATACCATGTGGGCAAGTAGAAAAAGTCACATAGCAGTTGACATATAGACCAATTATTTAGTCCAAAAAAATCAGTAGGACCTACGGAAGGCACATGCTGCAACCACAACCCTAGTATCCACAATAGTGGCAAAAGTCACAATTGGGAATCAGAGGAATTCCTCAACTTAATAGTGCAAGTACCACAAAAGCGGTAATTTAGCAAGACAAAGTAAGAACATAGTAATGAAGTCAAAAAAGGAACGATGATGAAGTTAATAGAAAAAATAACCGAAATAGTAAAAATTAGCAGATTGTGAACTGGGAAGTCTAAAGGAAGAACTGAATACATAAAAATGTTGCAGTATGAAGGAAGACATGCCAAAACAGAGGTAACTATTTCGTGGAATGGTAAAAAAAAAGGGTTTCAAATATTCTAATGATAAAGACAGAGATGTGTTAAAAATGGGGGAGAAATCACAAATTTATCAGGAAAAAACCTAAACAATGTTGTTTATGGGGTAAAAATTGCTTTTCGGAGCCTATTGTCATTGTTATGCCATTATAACTGCAGCCGCAACGGCTGGCTATTGAAATACGCTTCGCTAGTTGAATCCCATCGGTATGGCAGCTCCGCTATTGATTATTATACTATGACAATAGATATATACACATGTACATATACAATTATAAACATAAGAGACGGTCCTTGACAAAAACATGTACAGCACAAGGTCACAACACAATCGGGATTATATTCGGTAGTAACTATGAAGATACTCGTTCTGAGTACAACAGCATTCAGCAGATCCACCATTATCATTAACCTATCACCCTCAGCATTGAGTAGCTACACTATCTCTACCAAAAAAACTAATTTTCATTAAAGTTCAATTCTCGAAGATCTTATTCGCCATAACTATAATTACTAAAACTCAAGATTCCCAAATAAATACCAAGATCCACAACCACCCCCCACTAACAAACACCGTAAATCCATCATCCTCAACATCGATTACGAAAGAGCAATTCGAATCAACAAACCGTAAGCTCCAACACAGCAGTCCCAACAAAAACCATTCCATTCTCCCCTGAATACAGTTCATACCTAAAAGCATGAAAACCAGCTCAAACAACCCACCTGGCCCCAACACTCAAAAACTCTTCCTCCTTCAACAAAACATTGAAATTCAGAACGAGAAGCAAACAGCCACCAACTACACGAAAGGAGCAAGGACTCAAACTACCAACAACCCTCCCAAAACCGAAAACTAACAAATCAATTTTAAGCACAACACTGCACCACCCCAAGACCTCAATACAGTTATGCCAGCCCAAACAACACTAACCCCTCGCGCTCACAGACACCTCCTTAATAAAACCAAGGCGCGAAACATTTGAAACACCCATCTCACGAAACGCACGAGGCTCGAAACTTTAACCAAACCCCGACAGCACAAAAGCCCTAAACAAAACACCCAAAAAACTCAAACCCCAAAAAAATAACTGAAGAACCCTTTCCTTTAAAATAACTGAAAAACCCTTTTCTTAAAATAACCTCAAAGACCCAAATAGAGAAGAAAACTAACGATGTGAATGTCAGGGAAGCCGGAGAGCGCGAGAGTCTTGAGAAGCTCGCAGCCAATTCCACCAGCACCAACCATAAGCACTTTTGCATCCTGAAAAAACCCAAAACGACATAAGTGGTATAAAAACGGCAAGACACTCGTGGTGGAAACGACAGAGAGAAAGGGAGTACCTTTACAACGGCGGAAGAAAAAGGAGGAGAGCCCATTGGAAGTGAGACTGTGAGGAAGAAGAAGAAGAAGAAGAAGAAGAAGAAGAAGAAGAAGAAGGGAAGGTGTAAAAACAGAAGAATAGTTGAAAAAAATCACATGAGAGAGAAGAAGAAGAGAAAAATTGCAACGAGGTTTTAAAAAATTGAAAAGGGGAAAGTGGTGCAGGGAATCGAACCGTTGACGTGAGGGAAGTGGCAGAATCTAAAAGGGTCGTCAGGGAAAAAGCGCCAAACCCCAAAATGAAGCCAAATCGCGCAAAACAAAGCATTATAAATAAAAACACTCAGAATTGTGGAAAATAAGAATATCGTAACACCGACACAATGTGTTTTGTTGTTCCTTCAAGTTGTCACTTTTGTTTTCCGATTATTGTTAGCTTTTGCAAACTATATTCAAAATCTGAAACTAAAAATGTTTTTAAACAAAGTGAAAGATGTAACAATTAACCCTAATGTGATTATTTAAACAAAAAGTTCCCTCTTTGAATCGGAATTATTTTGTTAGTTTGTGGGAGTAATTTTATTCCATAAATTATTTTAGATATCATAGCATGAAATTATAGCAAGAAAACATAATCAAACTAAAAAGCAAAACATTGAAATTTAGCTGTCCACCATTTTTTTTTCCTTTACTTTAACTTATTTCAATAATCCTTTTAGTTATTTTAACAAGATTGTGAAATAAAAAAAAAGTTAGAAATAACAATTTAAATTATAATTTGTTTGATTCGATTAATTTTTTTTTGGTTGATTTTTATGAAAATCAAAATAAATATTTATTTCTGTATTTTTTTACAGTCAGTTGATTTTATTGTAAACTTATTACGTTATTTAAAAAATTTATATATATATATATAATGTTATCTTAAAGGATTAAAAAAATAGTAGTTATCTTTAAAAGATATTCTATTATTTAAAACATTATATTATTATAAATATAATTTTTATTAATTGAGATTTTTTTTATAAAAGTCGTCAGTTTTTTATAATTTATTTCTAAAACTTTTCCCTTTCTCCTCTTTAATCTACACTTCCCATTAATTATAATTAAATACACTAAGTTCATTTGTCTTCTCTTTTTTAATTCAATTTAGCATTTTGAGTTGCACATGATCTCTCATTCAATGCATGTGATTAAAAATAACTTAAAGTATATGTTTATGTGATCGTGATATTATTTTTAGGATTAATTATGTTTTTCGTCTCTTTATTATTATTATTTTATGGAAATTGTCCTTTTCACAAACGTTAAACCATTTTGGTTCTCATGATTTTAAAATTATTGATTTTAGTTCCTAATTTGTGAATGGCGTTAAGTTTGTGACTGCGTGGCAAATGGCGTTCCAGCTAGGCTCGTCATCTGACGACACGTGGTTATTAAGATGCAGACACGTGTTAAACGAAAAAAAAAATCTTTATTTATTTAATTTCTTTAATTAATATTATATAATCTATTTTTTAAACAAGTTTTTTAACATGTGCGCTTTTCATTTTAGAGGGTGCAGACGGAAGCTCTACCAATGCATCAATGAGAAAGAGTTTGGAAGAGAGATCAGGAGGTTCTAATTTGAAGGAACAGAAATTGAAATCCATTACCACGTCATCGTAGAAAATCGAAGTGCTAACAATTTGTTCATCAACATAAGGTAGGTTGATTTAAGTATTTGGGAATTTTTTTTGTTTTAGGGTTTATAAATAAAGAGGAGTGTTGGGTCGAAGGGTGGTCCGTCGTCATCGTCTTCTTCTACGCAAGTGGGATCCTCTCAATTTGAAAGAAAAGTTTGTGGTTGTGGCGACCAATTACTGCTTCTTAAAGCAACTACTACAAAGAATAATGACAGATTTTTCTTCAGGTGTCGAAATTGGGCAATACATATATTTTTTGATGGTGTTTAGATTTGTTAATTTGTTTGTGGGGATGTCTCAATTTTGTTAAATTTGTTACTTTGTATTGTAGAGTGAATCACATTGTAACTACTTTTGATGGGTTGATGCGGTGGAACCTAAAGTGGAAGGAAAGACTAAAGTGGAAGAAGGAGAGAATGAAAATTTAAGTTGTAGTGAGACAATGATACTTCAGTTGTTGCAAAAGAATACCAAACTAAAGAAGAAGTTATTGGCGGAGAGAAAAATGGGAGAAATAAAGTTTTTTTTTATTTTGTCTTGGGTTTTACTGTCATACTTCGTGTTTTATTTTTGTTAAAGGCAATTTGTAAGGAGTAAGTTTGTAACCAATTGGTCATTTGGCAGGATATTAGGAATTTTTCATTTCATTGTTATGAACTGCAAAATCTGAAATGTTGAATTTAAGTTTCTTAAGCAAATTTAAGTTTCTTTTCTGCTCCCTTCTTTAAGTTTAAATTTATAAGGAAGTTAAGTTTCTGGTATCGAAATTATACTTGAACACTGATACGTAATCTGAGTGTGATCTATAAATAACAATACTCAATAAACGAATAGTGTTAATATATATATGCACTATGAAAATTTGTACTTTTTCTCCCATTGCTCAAAGTTGTTTTAACATATACTGAAAAGGCATGGCTGGAAAAGCAAGGCCAAGTATTGTTCCAATTGTTTATCAAACATCAATTTATTACCTGACCATGAAAGTTGTATTATATCCCAAATGTAATCAAGCATCACGAAGCAAAACAGTGGTCCAAGTGTGATGTATAACAACGCATCAAATAAGTAGCATCACATATAATATTCAAAACAGTGGTCCAAGTGATCTGTTTCGATCTCCTAAAGCTAAAACAAATACAACTGGAAAGTTCATCACAGCTAACAACAAAAAATACATTTAAATCAAAATATCCATGTGACCATCACTACATAACACAACTCCCAATATTGTTCACATGGGTTGTCCAATTGGTGGGTTGCTCGAACTTGCTTGTGAACCTAAAGTAGGTGCGCCACTTGGGGGCTTGGATGACCTTCCTCCCTTCCTATTAGTTGTCCTTCTTATGGTGGTAGCAAATCTTAAGTTCGTCTTCCTCCCGAATGCAGTGGCAATGGTAGTTGCAGTTGTAGTTGTTGCAGACTTATTCTTTTTCTATATTCCCTGTTAAGAACATACACTCATTAGCTCCAACTCTGTAATTATATCATATTTGATTTCATTATGATAAACAATATTTACCTTGTTGGTTCTTCCCTGCTTGCAGCTTTTGATGTTGTGATCAAATTGTCCACAGTTACTACACTTCATTCTAAGATGCTTCTTCCCCAACCTAGAGTAATTGACATCCTCATCAAGTTCTCTCCTTCTTAATTTTCGTGGCCTTCCAGGAGGAGTCTTAAATATTGGGGGTAGGATTTGTGGTGCATTACTTTTAGGCCATAGTTGTTGGCCATTAATGGGTGAAAATTGTGACCCATAACAAGCTTTTATAAGTCTCCCTTTTGTAATATGCATGCACAAAATCATAGGGTTGTTCTATTCTATAATTGATTGCAACCACGACATGTCTACATGGTATGGCAACTAAGTCCCAAAAGTAACATGTGCAAGTGTGGTTTGTGAGGTCAACTATGAATTTATCCATTGTGAATCCTTGTGTAACTTCAAACCTACCATCTTCAGCCCAAACAGCAAACCAATTTCCACTTTTCTCTATTTCCCTATCTAGCCTTTTGTTTGGTTTAGGCATGACAACACCCGTATATGCACTTCATTTTTCTCGCAAATGTGCAAACCTACTCATCAAGTAAGTCCTAATCCACTCCATCATTGTTATAATTGGTTTATCCCTAGCTAACAATATAGGTCTATTAAATGACTATAACAAGTTGTTCATGAGGACATTGCACCAAGAATATGCACTAAATGCATGCTTACACCAAGACTTACGTGGAATTGCATATAACCATTCAACAACTTCTTGATTGACTTTCTTTAGCTCTTCCATATTTGCCTCCCAACCTTGATAATATGTGGTTTTAGCAACTGCCATCATGAGATTCCTAATGACTATACTACCACCAAATCTATTGTTATAGTTGTTGTACAAATGCCTTAGACAAAAATGATGTTCAACTCCATGCATTAGTTCATCAAATACTTGCATCAGGCCTTGTAAAATGTACATATAGAATAACTCAATAATACATATTATTTAATTGTTCACTATTAAGTACACGAATTTAATTTTACCTTTTGTTGATCTGAAATAAATACCCATCGATTGGTTTGAATATCTTAAATGTCCTCCAACAATAATTTTAGGAACCACCTCCAAGTCTCCTTGCACTCATTCTCCACAACAGCAAATGCTACTGGAAAATACTGGTCATTTGGATCCCTTGCCACAACAACTAATAGTTGGCCTCCATAGCTAGTCTTAAGGTGACATCCATCTACACCTATAAATGGTCTACAACCATTGACGAACCCTTTCTTGCACCCATCCAAACACAAATAGAAGGACCCAAACCGTGGCTGCAATGTGGGCTGAGGTTGATTAATTTTAATCTTCATTGTTGTTTCAATAGACACTCTCCTCGGCTCTGCAGCATAATCATATAGCAAATTGTATTACTTTGCCCATCTCCTTCAAGAATGTCCATTGCAATCTCTTTTGCTCTACAAGCCCTCCAGGGGGTTATTCCAATGCTGCATGATCTTCGGACATCATCAATAATTTCATTAGTTGTCATTCTCCCAACATTTCTAAACTTATCAACTACAATTTTGGAAACTCAATCCTTGTTTGCATTCTTGTTAACAAAAACTCTGCCACAATTATGGGTATCAAACAAGGTCTTGACCCGAAAAGTCTAACTTCCTCCAACTTTGTTGCATAAAATAAGAATTCCACACTTCCTCTTGCAAATTACCCTCACTCGGACATCATCATTCTTGATAAATTTAACTTCTCTGCCATTCAACACAAAATGCTCCATCAGAGCTTGCTTGAATTGTTTCAAGGAACAAAACTCCATCCCAAGTATGAATTTGAATTCCTTGCACATCTCTTCGCCCCTGAATATTGGGTATTTCCTCCCACCCTCCCCATCAGCAATATCCACATCACTATCTAGCTCATCAGTGCTATAGTTGGCATCTATTTCATGATTATCAGTACTTTGTTGTGTGCCAGAAGTACCCAGACCTTCACTTTAGTTTGCCTCAGCAATACCCATACCAATTGTTCTTGACTTCTTCCTATTTTTCCAATCTTGTTTTAATTTTTTCCACCTGTCTAAAACTTGAGAAAAATTCCTACGTGGAGTATCTTGCATCCCAAAACAATCATCATCATCTTTGTGTCTTTAATCCTCACTCTCATCCAATTCATCAGGTTCATCGTCATCTGAAAGAACACCAGATTCATCACCACCCCCCTCAACTTCATTTGTCACACCGAAATCAGCACTAGCGTTTGCCTCTTCTTCATTTGCCCCACCACCATTAACAGCCACGTTTGCCTCTTCTCCATTTACCACACCACACAACATTTAACTCTTATTCATTTACCCCACTACCATTGACAACAACATTTGCCTCTTCTTCATTTATCACACCATCATTAACAACAATAGTTGCTTCTTCTTCATTTTCCCCAACATGATTAACAACAACATTTGAATCTTCTTCATTTACCCCACCACCATTCACTCCTTCAACAAGTTAGCAGAACTAACCAAATGATCCACATAGATCTCAACCTCCTTGTCGTATTTGGCCAACTCCAAAGCATTCATATCTTCACATAATGGCCTTAGATCTTTATCCCTTCTCCCTTTCTTAGGCTTCCACCACATATAAAGTTCTCCATCATACTTAAAATCCTTCTTTAGAATACCCAATGCTTCAAAGTAGGACCACATATCTGGATCCAGTCCACGCACTACATGCTCCTCTCCACCTTCGTAACGCAACATCCTTCCCCTAAATCTTTCAAATTTCCCCATGTGATGGAACACGACTAAAAAACCCATTTGTCCAACAACCAAAAGAGAACCATAAACCTATCAAAACCAACAAGAAATCAAAACTACACTAACACACCTGCTGAAAACTGGAAACACCCAATAAATTTTCCCCCAAATCAAAAGCACCAAAACCCTAAATCAGAATAAGAAAGGAAAGAAAATACTTAGCTCTATTTCCAGCCAATGTTGCTCTTCCAACCTCGCCGAGAAAGTCCCTCACACACCACGCAAACAACTTCAAACAACCTCGTCGAGAACATTTACTCACACACGTTTGGTATTCCAGTTTCACCACGCAAACGAAGGACACCTTTCTGCCGTGGAGCAAATCCTTCTCCCACACTTACGAACGAGGATGTTCTACTGTTGATGCAAAATGAAAAACGCACATGTTAAAATCTTGTTAAAAAAATATATAATATTAATTAAATGAATTAAATAAAGAAAGAAAAAAATTCATTTAACACGTGTATGCATCTTAATAACCATGTGTCACCAGATGACGAGCCTAACTGGAATGTTGTTTGTCACGCAGTCATAGACTTAACGCCGTTCACAAATTAGGGATTAAAATCAGTAGTTTCAAAATCATGAGGACCAAAATGGTTTAACGTTTGCGAAAGGGACCATTTCCAAAAAATGATAATAGTAGAGGGACGAAAAACATAATTAACCCTTATTTTTATATCTCTAATCACAGTTTCCTTTGTGTAGTTGGAATATCTTGTGAGTACCAGAGCATTTAGGATGAACATTTTGAATCATAGGGTTTCTATTCCAAATAAGGACACTTAGTAATCCTTAATTACATGATTGTACTTGTTGGTATGAGTTGATGTGCGAGTATTCATTTCAATTATATAAACTTAAATTTGTGATGTGCATGTGTCATGCTATGATTGAGTTGTATAAGATGTATCATCAACTTGGACTATCTAAATCGCTACAAACTTGAGGGTATTATACTTTTTGAACTAAGAATCGCATAAGCGTACTTAGATTCGACAAATGATTGATTTGATACATTTATTGGATTGTTGGTTAAATGTAAACATCACTGGGTGAAAACTAAAATTTCTAACCAATGATCTTGGATGACTTCACTCATTGGGCGAGTCTAGTGAAACCAACTCCTAGTGATCTAGTTCACTAACCGAAGGAACCCCTCGTAAACGAAATTTCTAGAGGTATGAAACATTTTGTTGTTGTCGCAAATCTCTTTACTGTAGCGAATACCATTTTTTTTATTTTTTCCTCCAAATGACTGCTTACAAATCTTCTTTAATCATCAGAAACAAACACAATAACACATACCTTTCTTTCGCGTAGACAGTAAAACATTCAAACCAAACATTATATATGATATTATATTTATAGGTGATTATATTGTAATATTATTATGTTAATATACAAAATAAATTTATATTTGTCAAGAAGAAAGTGGAATAAGTGGAGAAAAGAGGAAAAAATAGCAGTTTATGAATGAAAAAGAAAACTGATAGAATAATTTTATGAAAAACATGTAAAAATAACAGTTAATCTTTAAAAAATAAATAAATAATTATATTATAAAAGTAGATTACAAATAAGAAATAAGAGATTATTGGACAGAAAAGAAATATATATATATATATATATATATATATATATATATATATAATTTGTTTTTTGTATACATTTTGTTCTGTCAATTAAGGATTTTTTTTTTAGTTTATGGCCTCTTATTTTAATGGAAATTATATATTTGAAATGAATTAATTGATTTACTAATTTGCAAAGGAAAAGATAGCATATAATTTTAGATATGCATAGTTATAATAACAGTGTCTTTTGATGAGAATATATATATATATATATATATATTTATATATATATATATATATATATATATATATATATATATATATATATATATATTTATATATTATTTTTTTATAATAATAAAAAGTAAAAATTTAACTAAAAATTACATATTACAATTGTTAAAAGAATATTATTAAAATGTACATTGAAGTTATAAAAAAATTAAAAGACAATCAAGTGTACATAAAAATAACTATATAACACCACTTCAAAATAATTACTATTTATGAGGAATTTCTACAAATAATAAATTCAATAAAATTATATGTGTAAATAAGAGTAAACTTATAAGAAAATATATACTAAAAGAAGGGCTTAAAAGTATTATTATAAATTTTGTTTTTTTTTTTAATTTTGACTAATTATATATGTATAATAATATATAAAAAATACTTTTTTTCACATCGATATTTTTATTTTACTTTTAATTATTATTTTTAAAATTAATTATTTTTTTTTTGTTTTTAACTATGTTTAAAAAAGTTGTGTACATGTTTTATTTTTCAAATTTTATATTTAAAAACTATTTTAATAATTAATTATATATTTTTTATTTATATCATTTTATGAAAATTGAAAAACACGAACATATATGTACTGATTGATATATATATATATATATATATATATATATATAAATTATTTATGAATAACGTAATACATCCACACAAAAAATTAACTGACTGTAAACTAAATTAAAAAATAAATATTTATTTTTATTAACGTAAAATTCAATAATTATTTTAATAGAATTAAACAATTGTAATTAATATTTTGTTTTGCACGATCTTTTGCTAATCTTCGATTCCCTGCACCACTTTTCCCTTTTCAATTTTTAAAACCTCTTTGCATTTTTTTTCTCTTCTTCTTCTCTCTCACATGATTTTTTCAACTATTCTTCTTCTCTTCTTCTTTTTCTTTCTCACAGTCTCACTTCCAATGGCCTCTCCTCCTTCTTCTTCCGCGATTGTAAAGGTAACTCTTTCTCTCCGTCGTTTCCACTACGAGTGTCTTGTCGTTTTTATGCAGTCTCATGTCGTTTTCGGCCTTTTCAGAATGCAAAAGTGGTTATGGTTGATGGTGGTGGAATTGGCTGCTAGCATCTCAGCTCTCCGGCTTCCGTGACATTCAATACCTTTTAGTTTTCAACTTACTTCAATTTGCAGTTTCCATAGCTGCCTGATGGAATCTTTTGTTGTTGATGTTGTGCCAGTGCCAACTGCAAAACGGCGCCGATCAACGGGTAAATTCATCATCTCCTTCTCAATCTTTTGGTTTAGTTTTACATTCTGGTTTAATTTTAAATTTGACATTAATGTTGATCCTGGTGCACTATTTGTATTTTTAGAGCCATTTTGTGTTCCCCTCTTTAGTTAATAGTTTCGTGTGGATTATGTGCATGTTGCATGTGAAAAGTTTTGTCCTTTGATGTTTAATTTGTAATATTCAATCTGTTTTTTTTTTTTTTTTTTTTTTTTTTTTTTTTTTTTTTTTTTTTTTTTTTTTTTTTTTTTTTTTTTTTTTTTTTGTTTTTTTTTTTTTTTTTTTTTTTTTTTTTTTTTTTTTTTTTTTTTTTTTTTTTTTTTTTTTTTTTTTTTTTTCTGACTTTAGGATTTAAGGCGTTTGCTTTTGAGTGTGTGTTGCTTTATGTGTGGTTTATAAAGATCACTGAAACCATTTGGGCTCTGCACCTGTGTAGATGGTGCACTGTAGCTTTGTATTTTGTATTTGTAGCCTTTTTTAGAAGGTAAAGTGTTGCATTTGCATCGCTTTTTGTTTCTTCCTGGTGATGCCAAAGAGTTGTGTCAGTCTGTCATGGACATTCATTCATGGGTTGGCTTGGATTTAGTGGTATTAGCTTGCAGAAACAATGTCATGATGTTTGAGTCACTCTTTGTGAAATGGGGGTGTTGGTGTAGGTAGAGAAGTTAAGAAGTGAGCAAAAGTTTGGCAATCCGCAATCTGTTATGTTCTAAATTGCACGAGAGTGGGGTTGGGAATTATGTGAAATGAAATTCGATTGGTTGTTGGGCACCATTTGGCTTGGGCCATAGAGTTATCCAATGGTCCACATTTCTTTCCTGCTAAAAAAATGAAAAATGGTTACTCCAATCCAAACATTTCATTTCAATTTTTGAATTTGCTTGGTTTGATTTGATTAGTTGCTAGCTGGAGTTGAACTGCTTTGATTTTGTCTGGTATCATCCATGAGTCCGGTTGAAGTATACAAGTCCTGAGAATATTCGTTTTTGTTAACGTAATCATAATATGTATGTCAAATCCTCATGATGCATGTATTTATAGGATTGTGTGGTTATGGAGAATATTCAATGTGTAACACTTGAAGGGATATTTGTAGTTTGTTTCATTGAGTATAGTTTCATTTCTAAAACCAGGATTTTCTCCTGATCCCGGTGGAGACAAAAGACTGAAAATTTCAAGTTATAGCCTGCCGTACTCAGCACATGAAAAGACTTCGAATGTTGTTGATTACAACAATCCATTTGCAATATCTGATGTTCTGGATAGTTTAGAGAGTGGAAAATTTGGAAGTGTCACAAAGGACATAGAGGACCTTATAGCCCAAAAAATGCAAATATTGGGCCCTTACTTTGTTAAATATCCCATTCTGGTGGATCAATGGGTGGAAGCGGTAAAGAAACATCATGAAGAAACTCCTAAGTTGGAAAATCAACTAGTTACTGTTCCGATGCATCAAAATGTCATAGATCTTGAGGAGAAACACACCAGAAAGGATGTCCCTGCGATGCGAGATCAAATTGTGATTATTGATTCGGATGATGAAGATTGTGGAGCTGAAAAATCTATGATCCCATTTCAGGAAGTTGTGTTGCCGAAACTAGTTGCACCGTCCCCTGCATTGAAGATAACTGTAAGACTTTTCTCTCCTTGTTTTTGTAATTATGTAAAATATGAACATTGAAATGATGAGTGCTAATGTGCATGACCTTTTATTTGGAATGATTTGACATAACTGTAGCATCTCTTGGGACATTTTGAGGCAGAAGATTCTTGTAAAATTAACATTGACTCTTGAATTAGTTTTCTTTAATTTTGATTCCTTCAAAAAGTTACTGCCTTAAGTCGCGTGTACATTTTACATATCCATCATCCTTATATTCCATATGTTTTAACTTTTTGACATGTTAAGTTGGTGTGTAATTTTGCTCTTTGGCATTTTATGTATTGTTTCTACTAGCTGTTGCTAAAGTTTTCTCCATTGAACCATTTGCTTTTATACCCTTTTTCTCACATATTTATAGTTATAGCAAGGTGGTTACCATTGTATTAAATTCTCAAGTTAGCTTGTTTTGTTGAAACATATTAGTATCCCTTCTTTGTACAAAGGTTCTGATGAATTACAACATTAATAATAACTATTGTATTGCAACTTTAAAGTTAAATTTTGAAGCATATCCCTCCTAAAATATAAGCACTTACGTGTAGTAACTTGGGTAAGTTTTAGATAAATGTGATTTTTTCGACACCTAGTTTGTTAGGGTGATGTGCTGTAGATGGAGTGTAAGAGACAAAAAGAATAGGTTGTTGGTTTGGGTGAGTATAAAAGAAAAGAAGCCACAAATATTGAGGAGAGGCGATTGCTTTTTTCTTTCCATGCAAAAACATTATGAAAAGAGAAGAAAGTCTAACATAATCCATTATGTTGGCTTTTAGCGTTTTCTATGGTTAAAAACATTTCCATATTTGATTATGAGGCTGTTTTTTATTTTAATAGTGATAATAATGATGAGTAATTAAAAATTATAATATTAATAATAACATAGTTATGATAAATAAAACAGTCTTACTTTCCACTCATTTCATTCCAAGCAAGCAACCCCTTCTACTCATTCCTTACTTCTTTCTCTTCTTTGCTTTTCTCTTTCATTCCCTCTATTTCATTCCTCTCTACCAGATGAAACATTAGTTTTTAATCAATGGCTGTCTTGCTAAACTTGAATATTCTTATGCAATATGAAATTTCCTATACGTTGGTCTTTTACTATATTCTTGGTCTTGGTAGCAGGGAAAGTAATAAGGTTGAAAATGAAAACAATAAAAATATTGGATGTATATAGATTTATATTGTATCTAAATGGCTTGCCATTTATATTTTTTTCTTTACTCTTGCTATGCATGCACTAGTGTTGAAAGATAAAGCGGGTGTTTTGATGCTTGAGCTTTTCCATTTATTTCTCTGAGTATATTGTGTAAATTGTTTAAAGTTGAATCACCACATCTGCTTTTAGTTACCTTCCTCTGTAAGTTTTTTGTAGTTGGATTTAAATGTGTATTTTTAAAAGATGATTCTCACTAAGTGGGATAAGGTTTTGTTGTTTATTTGCTTCTACAAGAAGCTGCTGGGTATTCTTCTTTTCTTGTTGTTCATTTTAGTGCAAGTTATGTCACCGACATACCTTACTAATCTATTTGTAACAATGCATTTTAGGGGTATCTACCTGTCATTCCTTATCCGGGAGAAAGAGATCTAATAAGTGAGACAAGTATGGAGGATAGACCTAACAGCACTCAGAACAATAAAGGCTTTTATGTTGGTGTACAGGAAGAGGAAGAAGATGAGTTTGATACTGAAGATGACGGTCTAGGAGATATTTGGAAGGAGATGTCAATGGCAATAGAATGTTCCAAAGTATGATACTTCAATTTGTTATGTTTTTTTCAATAATAATATAATAATTGTCTTATGCAATTAGTTTATTATCTATTCATTGGGATGATTTTTTCATGTAATTTAGTCTGTAATGCTTCCATGATATCTACGATTTAGTTTTGAGGGTTGATAAGGCATCACATTTTTTCTTATAGCATAGTTGCCTGGTTGGGTGGGTTTGTTACTTGTTAAATACATTATTCATTAATTTATGTGGACAATTGTTGTTAGTATTGTACATATAGGCTATTATTATTTTTTCTGATGTACATTGAAAATATTCTTAACATTTCTGACAGCTGATCTTGGATAAGTTTGTGTTTTGCATTATCTAGATCTACAGTACTTCGCATACTGAATGTAATTTTCTGTGTAGTGTGTTATGGCATATAATTATCATTATTAGTCTTGATTATTTTCCTCTCTCAGTTAACCTTTATATGTTATACTTCTTGTCTACATTGCATATACCATGTAAATATTGCACGTTTTTCTTTTCTGCTCAGGAAAATTTACTTGCACATAAGTCAGAGTAATTCAGCTTTGTGTACATTATTTCTTACTTCAAATACTACCCATAAATGGCATTTTTAAAAGGTCCTTTGTCATTGATCTGGTTTAAATGTATCTCCATTAGGATGTTTCTGTTGATCCTCACTCAGATGAAGAAGAAGAAGAAGATGACGATGATGATGATGATTGTGATCATTCTTTTGTCTTAAAAGACGATCTTGGTTATGTTTGTCGCGTTTGTGGGGTAATTGGCCGAGGAATTGAAACCATATTTGAGTTTCAGTACAAGGTTAGAGTTAGTTCCTGCATTCATGCTTTTTTGTTTATAAATAATGATTGAAAACATTATTGGACGCGTGAAAATTGTGTTCTCAAGAGTATGGTTTGAAATTAGATGTTCAGGTTGAAAGTTTGGGCGGAGCTGGACCTAACAATGTGACAAGTGAATTGTTAAATTTCTCAATATTTGTGTTAATGAAATTCTTGTGATAATTTGCTGTTTTCCACACCTGGAAAATGTTTATTTATTTTTTTTATCCATCTTAGTTCTCTTTAAGGACTTACCAACTTCTTTATTAAACCAAGACTATACAATAACAATGTGACAAGTGAATTGTTAAATTTCTCTATACTTGTGTTAATGATATTCTTGTGATAGTTTTACTGTTTTCCACACCTTCTGGAAAATGTTTATTTTGTTTGATCCATCTTAGTTCTCTTTAAGGACTTACCAACTTCTTTATTAAACCAAGACAATACAATAGCAGGTAGATCATTATTCGAATCATGTGGTATTAGTTGCTTTATAAAATTAATGCAGAGTCTATAATTCTCATGATATATGTTCTGGACTAAGATCTATGATTAGTAGATTACTTATGATCGGGACAGGAAGTGTTCAAAATTGATTTTTAATTATCTTAATGATTTATTGAAGGTTAAACGGAGCACAAGAACTTATGCATCTGATTCATGGAATACCAAGAAAACAGATGTATTTGGAGTTAATGTTGTTAAAGATGATCTCATAGTTACTGAAATCCCAGCGCACCCTAGACACATGAAACAGATGAAGCCCCATCAAGTTGAAGGATTCAATTTTCTTGTTAGAAATCTTGCAGGTGACAATCCTGGTGGCTGCATCTTAGCCCATGCTCCTGGATCTGGGAAAACATTCATGATAATCAGTTTTATGCAAAGTTTTCTAGGCAAGTATCCGAATGCAAGACCCTTAGTGGTGCTTCCTAAGGGAATATTGTCAACATGGAAAAAGGAGTTTCAAATATGGCAGGTGGAGGACATACCTCTATATGACTTCT
>Ga0209589_1000918_pt1 | contig 45309 bp, 21 predicted proteins | sample CowpeawhiteBW_FD_187525 | JGI IMG/M metagenome (GOLD analysis project Ga0209589, IMG submission 187525) | Root nodule microbial communities of legume samples collected from California USA - Cow pea white BW (SPAdes) (version 2) | ecosystem: Host-associated > Plants > Roots > Nodule | place: USA...
TTTTTTAGTTTTTTTTTTTTTTTTCTTTTCATACATGTTATTCAAATTTATCATTTTTATTAACGTGAAACTTAGACGTATCTTAAGTTCAAAATGGTCACCACTACAATTTTGACTAAACAAAAAGTTGAGAACAAGAAGTTCAACTATGTATATCTCTTACTCTTACTACTCCACAACACATGCCATGCACCGAAGTACCTACATTATCATTGTACCTTTGTTGTGTTTTCTACTTAATCCTTTTGCAACAAAATCATTATCCTCTCCTCGATTACCATTCGAACTTGATGAACCTTCATAATGAGATTGAATGAAATTGATGAATCTCAAAGTTTAGAAGAGTTATTTATAACACATTCATTTGTTAAGGAGAACACATTATATATTTGTCTAATACAGATAATTATAAGAAATAAAGTTGTTAAAATGAATTCAAATCTATAAATCAACTCATATTACCCTCTTATCATTTTTTATTATAATTTTTTATTATTTTTAATTATTTAGTTAACCACTTGGTCTTTTATAAAACCAAAATATTTTTTTAATAACATATTTATGTGATTTAGACCTTTAATTTAGTTATTTACTGAATTATATGAATTGACACACTTTGATTTTTGGTTAGTATATTTATAATATCACTTCTTAATTATAGTTAATGTTTAGTGAAATGGGTAAACATTTTAATTTTAGAACTATAATCAATCGATAAATATATGAAATAAGTTGAAAGAATAAAATATATTTAAGTGAAGCAATTCATAGACTTAAAATAGCTGGATTACAAAATTTAAATTTACAACTAAATTGATTATTTTTTAATTTAATATGTAGTAAGTCAACTAAATAATTTAGATCGACTAACTTTGAGACTACTTAAAATATATACAAAAATATATTTACATTTTATATAAATTAAAGTAATAAGAAAATTAGAGATGTTTTTATTAGTTTCGCTGTTTTACATTAATTTAACAAACTTAAAAATATTAATAAGTTACTTTTCTGTTATATAAAGGAGGAGGCAATCCCAGTCTTATGAACATATTGTATCTAGAAGGGTGTTGTTTGAAGTGGAGAAACAGAAAGAAGATCGATGGAGGTGATCCAAAAGTTGGAGAGAAAGAGAGAGGTGAGAGGGAGAGTGACCCTAATGAAGAAGGGTTTTTTGGACTTCCACGACATAAAAGCGAACATTCTTGATCGAATTCACGAGTTGTTGGGAAGGGGTGTCTCTTTTCAGCTGATAAGTGCTACTTCTCCTAACCCAGGTCCTATAGGAGAGGTCGCATACTTGGAGAACTGGGTTTCAACCATTTCATCTCTAACAACTCCGGCAACAGACGTAGAATTTTCCGTGACATTTGAGTGGGATGAAAGCATGGGAGTTCCTGGGGCCTTCATCATCAAGAACCATCACCATAGCCAATTCTACCTCAAAACACTCACCATTGAACACATTCCTGGACACGGCCCTGTCAAATTTCTCTGCAATTCTTGGGTCTATCCCATTCATCGTTATGCTTATGATCGTGTCTTCTTTGCCAATAAGGTAACTTCATTTTTTATACTTAATACTACTTTTTCTTCGACTATCATATGTAATTATATTCAAAAACTCACCAAATTTAACAATAAAACAACTTAAAACCATTGTCATTTATGTTATTGTTTTTCTTCTTATATTTGGCATTGTTAACCTGATATATTTCTTTTGTTGTCTTGTCTTGTAGTTATCTTAGTACCACATATGTTTTTATTGTACTATTAAATAAAAATTATAAATATTTTGTAATATATTTTTTAGTTTGTCGAAGAAATTTCAATTGCACTTAAAAATAAGTACAGAAAAAGTAAATAATTTTGGATAACGCATTAAAGCTTTCAATTTATGAGAAATAATTATTAAAAGTAAATTGTGTCACATAAAATATGATCATAATTTAAAGATTAAGTTATAGTTGTAATCCTTATTTTCGTTCTGTTTTGTTAATTTAATCTTAGTATTATTATTTTTTCAATCATATCTTAATTTTTGTCTATTTATTTAATTACACCATTTTATTTGTTAATTATATTTAAATAATGAATAATGACATCTTGTATCATTTCGTAATTTTTTTATTCTTCATTTAATTGTTTTAATTTTTGAAAAAGTATTCACATGTTAACTCAAATCTTACTATAAGAACTAATATTTTATATTTAATTTGACCTTTATTTTTATTAATTTTTTTCAATATGATATGAACAGAAATTTTTTTCAATCCCCAAATTGAGAATAAATTTTATTGTTACAGTGAATTATTTTATAATTTTTATTATGTGTAATTGTGGTATAATATTATGTAATAAAATATTTGTTATTTCAATTTATAATAGTATTATTTGTTTTTAATTTGAACTGAGTTGGGTTTGTGGTTCAGGCTTATCTTCCATGTCAAACACCGGAGCCCCTTCGCAGATTCAGGGAACAAGAACTAATAGTTCTTCGCGGAAAAGGGTTTGGAAGGCTTAAAGAGTGGGATAGAGTTTATGACTATGCATGCTATAATGATTTGGGATCTCCGGATAATGGCCCTAACACCGCACGCCCTGTACTTGGTGGAGGCTCGCAATTTCCGTATCCCCGAAGAGGAAGAACTGGTCGGCCACACACCAAAACAGGTTCCCAAACACACACTTAGAAAGCAACCTTCACTTTTTCAAAATAATAGGATAGAGTAACTTATACGGGATATTGAAAAAAAATTGTACAAAACTTATTTAGAAAACGATAAATATATAATTCGTATTGCGTAAATATAAATTAAAATTAAATTTATCAAAAGTTCTCAAAATAAAAATTATAAATTATTATACTTCTTCGTAAAGTGTCACACACATAAATTGAAGTGTCCGTGCATGGTAGATGCTAATCGATATTCTACTTGTGTCATGATTGCAGATCCCAAGACTGAGTCAAGATTGCATCTTCTATGTCTAAAAAAGGTTTATGTTCCAAGAGACGAGCAGTTTGGGCACGTAAAGTTTTCAGATTTTTTGGCTTACGCTTTAAAGTCTGTTAGTCAAGTTATGCTTCCAGAGATTACATCTTTGTGCGACAAAACTTTTAACGAGTTTGACACATTTGAAGATGTACTTAGAATTTATAAGGGATGTATTAAGTTGCCAAGTGATCCTCTGGTAAAAAAACTCAGAGAACTTGTTCCCTATGAGGTGGTGAGAGAACTTATCAGAAATGATGGTGAGAGATTCCTCAAATTTCCGGTGCCTGACGTCATCAAAGGTATTGTAATGCTTTCACATTATTTCTTTCAGCTTGGATTATCCCATCAATAATAATGACTCTAGTTACATTAATATTGGTATTATTGCAGAGACTAAAAGGGCTTGGAGGACAGACGAGGAATTTGCAAGAGAAATGCTTGCTGGGGTTAACCCTGTCATCATCCAACGTCTCCAAGTACAGCAAAAAAACAATGCCAATTAATAATTAGACTAAACATAGACAAAGTGATTAAGTATTGATTTTCAATTCAATGATACATTCTTGATAAGCATAGATCATTAATGGGAAACTCTAATTCTTGAAAGAAAAAAGTAAATTACGAAATCTCATCTGTTTTGGACTTGATATTTCTGTTCTAAAGGGTTAAATCTAAATGAATATGCAGGAATTTCCTCCTGTCAGCAAGTTAGACCCCAAAGCTTACGGTGACCAAAATAGCTCCATCAGGGCAACACACATAGAAAATAGTTTAGATGGGCTCACAATAAATGAGGTACAAATCACTACTCATCTTTTCCATGAAAACACGTAATGAATTATGTTATATTTAATCTACATGCCCATAACGAAGTATCTTCATGTTGCAGGCAATTCAAGAAATGAGGCTATTTATATTAGATCATCATGATGCGTTGATGCCATACATAAGTCGAATAAACTCTACCAACACAAAGACTTATGCCAGTAGAACACTGTTGTTTCTACAAGATGACGGTACACTAAAGCCACTAGCTATAGAACTGAGCTTACCTCATCCACAAGGTGAACAAAATGGAGCTGTAAGCAGAGTTTTTGTTCCAGCTAAAGAAGGAATAGCAGCTTCAGTGTGGCAGCTAGCTAAAGCTTATGTAGCTGTGAATGATTCAGGATATCATCAATTGGTTAGCCACTGGTATGACCCATCTAGCACCTCAAGTGTTTCAAACTTCATTATATTTCTGATCTTAAAATTATGACTCTTGCGTAGGTTACACTCCCACGCAGTAATTGAACCATTCATTATAGCCACACATAGACAGTTGAGCATTCTTCATCCCATATACAAGCTCTTGAAGCCACACTTCAAGGACACAATGCATATAAATGCCTTGGCTCGACACACACTCATCAATGCTGGAGGGGTGTTAGAGAAAACAGTTTTCCCTGGAAAATTTTCCATGGAAATGTCAGCTGTTATATACAAAAGTTGGATTTTTCCTGAACAGGCACTACCTGCCGATTTGCTTAAGAGGTGAGTTCAGTAAAAAAAAACGACTTGAATTGATTCTAGTCCAATTTATCAGGAGGGTGATAACAAAACATTATTTTTCCTCCTTATTACTGTATTGATTAAAATTTAACAAAAACTTAGAGAGCGAGGTTTTATTAAGTAAGAAACGAAACCGGACAATTTTGTTATTTCTAATGAATTTCTGGTGTTAGCAATCTATATATAATAACATAATATGCTACGGTTGTATTTGGATTGAATATCAGGGGAATGGCAGTTCCAGACTCTAGTTATCCTCATGGACTTAAACTTGTGATAGAGGACTACCCATATGCTGTGGATGGGTTAGAAATTTGGGAAGCAATTGAAACTTGGGTGACTGAATATTGTAACTTGTATTACACGTCGAGTGAGATGGTCGAGGAAGATGATGAACTTCAGAATTGGTGGAAAGAAGTACGCAACGAGGGTCACGGTGACTTAAAAGACAGGTCATGGTGGGGAGAGATGAAAACTAGAGAGGAACTCATTCAATCATGCACCATTATCATTTGGCTAGCTTCTGCTTTTCATGCAGCTGTGAATTTTGGACAATACCCTTATGCTGGGTACCTTCCCAATCGTCCAACAGTGAGTCGTAGGTTCATGCCCGAGTTAGGTACCCCAGAGTATGAAGAGCTTAGGTCAAACCCTGACTTGGCATTCCTGAAAACAATCACTGCCCAGTTCCAGACACTCCTTGGTGTGTCACTGATTGAAGTTTTGTCAAGGCACTCAACGGAAGAGGTGTATCTTGGGCAGAGTGAGAACACCGAATGGACTTTGGATGCTGAACCATTGAAAGCATTTGATAGATTCTCAGAGAAACTGTTGGAAATTGAGAGTAAAATTACGAAAAGAAACAAGGACGAAAGACTGAAAAATCGAAATGGACCGGTGAAGGTGCCCTATACACTTCTCTATCCCAACACCTCAGATTATTCAAAGGAGGGTGGACTCACTGGCAAGGGAATCCCCAACAGCATATCCATATGAACCTCCTTTTGAGCTTCACTATCACTAACCCAGGAGTTTGGGTATTCAATAAACAATTTGTGTGACTACTTTTCCATGCATCTATTTATGATTGTGTTGTGTTTTTAAAGTATTTCAAGAGGCTCTTGAGCTACCTACCTTGTTTGATTTAGTAAGTTGGTTTCAAGTAACTATAAACGATACTTTGTATGGAATTTAAACAAACAGGTGATAGACGTGGACTTCCACATATGAATTTGGGCCAAGTATATTCAATGTAGAGCAAATTCCATTTCAGAAGTGTGTCAACTAATATAACTTTTGTTTTCCATTTTAATAAATCGTTTTCATAGATTAATATGAATTTCGTTTTTAGCTTAAAACTCATCTAATAACCTACGTTTTTCACGTGATTTTTTTTACTTGGCCTTTCATTTGAAAGCTTGGGTCAGTGAGACTACCCGATCATCATAATTTTATGCTTTTATTTTTCATAGTTATATCTTCAAAGTTGATGTTTATTCTTTTCTTTTTTGTATATACTTTTATTTGAGAACTGGTTTGTCTTTTCTAAGTACTTGAATCCCCCTTTTTTTTCTCCGTCTTTAATTACTTGTAATTTCTAATCCCTCAATTTTCATCGAGAAACACCTCTTATATCTTAGGAAAATCGTGCATATGACACATATAAGCTCTTTAAGATAGTGTGAAGTTAAATTGTTCGTTATCTTTACTTTCACATATTAACTAAAAAATGTACGGTTAAATACACAAATCTACATCCTTATGAACATGGAGTTGTATTTTCTATTAACTTTAAAATATTGAAATAAATAGGCTTCAATTAAAAAGCTAGAAGATGAAAGTTTAAACCCAATATTCTAAAATATTTCAGCTGCTCTCATTGCCTATAAGATAAAGCTTAAATTGTATACAGTTTAAAACATTCAAAAATTATTTTTATATCACAAAAAAATTTAAATCAATTTTTTTTATATTCGAGTAGTCTTATGTATTTATAGCTTTCATATAAAAATTAAGATATCTATCCTTAATTTTTTTTGTCTTGCATTTCTTATTTATTTATTTAATGATTATTTGATATTTCTTCATAATATTTGATAGATTTGTTTCAAATTATGTACTTATCCTTGTTTAATCAAGATAAAATCTTTCTATATTCAAATAACATAATATATGTATGATTTATTTGTTATTTATTCTTAATTTAATCTTATGTGATAAATACTTATTTTGAGTAGGTTGAAGTCGTATCTATCATTATATATTGGATTATATGATCCTTTGACAAATTTTTTTTTAACAAAGTTTGATAAGGTTTACTTTTTAACACACACTAAACATTTTTTTCTCTTTCTAAGTCATATCAAATCTTTATTTTATCCATTAAAGTATTATCACGTGTATTTAGAAAATTATATTTTGACAAAGTTTTATTAATAAACTTTTGACAAAATACATGTGACAATACTTTAATGAATGAAATAAAAGTCTGATATAATTTGGAAAGAGAAGAAAAATGTTTAGTATATGTTAAAAAACAAATTTTATCAATTTTTTTATCAAAGGATGATAGTCCTTACGTGTTCTCTAAGTCTTTGAACAATAAAAACTTATTTTAAGATATTTTGTTAACTCAATGACATAGTAAACCGCAGAAAAACGACATAGTAAGACTGCAGAAAGACGTTATGTCAAATAGATATTTGTTATCAATAAAAATCAAATGTGCAAAAAATTGATAAAGTGACTATTTTATCCAAAAAACACTTTAACCAAACAAAATAGTTTTAAACTCACGAAAATAAAAATAAAAGCAAAAGTTCAATTAGCAATGAAATTTGATTTTAAAATGCGTAGTTCTTTTCTTGGATGTATATGCAAATATAGATATATATTTTGATGTCCTATTTATTTATTTATTTGAAGTAATGCAATAGGGAATAAGAGGTGTGAGGTGTGGGTAAGAGGCTGAATCAAAAACTTTGATTGTAATTGGTCCAAGCCATATCCACTTATCCATATCCAAATCCACACCACCCATCGAAAATCTTCTCCATCCTATACTTCTTTACTCTCTTTTCTTTTGTTTCTCACTGATCTCTCACAACACAGCAACTCTCAAACCTTCTGCTGCACTTACCCATGGCCATGGCAACCCAAGCCTCCCTCTTCACCCCACCCTTCTCCGCTCTCAAACCCACCGACCGTGTCTCCGTGCCATGGAAGCAATCCCCCACCTTCTCCTTCCCCTCTGCGAAGCCCCTCAAGTTGTCGAAGACAGTCAGAGCTGCAGCGGGCGATGAAACCGCCGCAGAGGCCGTAACAAAAGAGGCACCGGTTGGGTTCACCCCACCGGAACTGGACCCAAACACGCCTTCCCCGATCTTCGGAGGCAGCACCGGTGGGCTTTTGAGGAAGGCCCAGGTGGAGGAGTTCTATGTGATCACATGGCAATCCCCCAAAGAACAGATCTTTGAAATGCCCACCGGAGGTGCTGCCATCATGAGGGAGGGTCCCAACCTGTTGAAGTTGGCCAGGAAGGAACAGTGTTTGGCTCTTGGAACTAGACTCAGGTCAAAGTACAAGATCAATTACCAGTTCTACAGGGTCTTCCCCAATGGAGAAGTTCAGTACTTGCATCCCAAGGATGGTGTCTACCCTGAGAAGGTCAACCCGGGACGCCAAGGGGTTGGCCAAAACTTCAGGTCTATTGGTAAGAATGTTAGTCCCATTGAGGTCAAGTTCACCGGCAAGCAGCCATATGATTTGTAAGCACCACGTGCTTCCTTCCTGCTATATGCTCTGTACTTATTGTCAAATTTATGCCACAAATGCTAAACTCTCTGCCTTTATTCTATAACTATTATCTGTTTAGTATTGTTTTATTATTACTGTCAGCAACATCTTTTGGAATATTGATTTGCTTCAACCTGATCAAACCTGTAACAGAGTAATGACACCACAAATATCTCATTTCAGAATTCTGTGATCAATAATTCATCAGTTGTGAGTGAATTGCATGTTACATTTTATATCGATCCTCCAACTGTCACATCTCCACAAAAACTTGACCGTTTAAATTATCACATCATACCTCTTGTTTAAAATGGCAGCAACACAACCACTTGACAGTCCAAATGTTCAGAACTCACTCTGCAGAAAGTTTGGGCTTGAAGAAACATATTCGATATAGATTTGTTTTTTATCCGAACTTAAAAACTCTATTCACTGACTAAGACAAAGAAAATCATTTCGTATCGTTATTTAACCATAAGATTATGCATCTGGTAGAGGTTGGGTTAGTAACTCGAAGGTTCTCCAAACCTATCTTAATCTAAAATTGGCCAATATGTATGGTTTATTATGACTTGTTAGGGACTTAAACAAAGGTTATTGTTTCCTGCACCCCCAACAATTATTAACTGCATTTCCATAATTGGAGGAAAAGATTCAAACACTCTTCATCACTGTACCACACCACCACTCTTCATCACTATATACCAAACCACCATTGCCACTACGGTCATTGGTGACGCGGCGGCCATCATCACCGCTGCTGCAGAGAATGTAAGAGAATGTAGAAGAGTGGGAGAACACTGTAAGGGAAGAAGAGAGAAAATGCGAATAGGGATGTTGTACAAAACTCATTCAGAAAGACATTTATACATAGAAAAGTTTATTCCTGAGATCTCATTCCGAAAAAACTTATTCCAAAATACATTTCATGCATTTGAAAAATTCTATTATGAAAATTGTCTCTAGAAATTCTGTTTCAAAAAATTTGTTCAAAAAATTTTATTTCAAAAACTGTAAAAAGTCTTTGAAACATGTAAACAAAGTAAACTTTATTTTTGAGGGACTGCAGGAAAAAATTGTAGTGTGCAAGAAGTAAAAGCCCATAATCAAAATCCATCATAAGCCGTTTGAGATGAGATCCCTTAGCAAGATAAAGCCTCTCATCCACTATTATCATTATTACTATTTGCACGGTTATTATTGATGAAAAAAAATTAGTGTGTTGAAACTTTCAATTTGGATTTCAAATCTTGGATAAAAAAAGAGATTCATTTCTTTTTGAGATTTTTGTGAAAAATAATTACCACCAAGACACGTGAAAAAAAATGCTTTAATATTATAGAAATATTCTCTAAGAGTGTGTTTGAAAACATTTGAGAAAATTGATTCTATTTGACGTGAAAAAATCAATTCAATTTTAGTCTATGAAGAAATTAAAAAAAGATATTTTTTTAATGTGAATTTTCTATTTACAATTGATTTTAGATGTCTCTAAACAATTTATTAACATGAATTAATTTTTAATGTTTCTAAAATCAAACTAAACATCCACTAAGTGTATCAAGAGTTTATCAGCGATTTAGAAAAAAGCAGTCATCAGCAACAGGGTTACCATCGCTCTCTTTCTTTGATATATTCAATTTACTTGTATTTAAAATTTAGACCCGTATTTTATTAGTAATCTTACTAACATGTTACTTTTGTGAATATTTATATATATAGTAAGTGAGTGAATCTCATATCGAAAATTTATCTTATTTATATGTAAATGGATCTGAAGGTTATTATGATGACCGCTTCTTGATGAGTAAGATCCATGTTAGTTGCTATTCATTACCTTTATACCGTTTAATTACTTATTTTATGTTAAATTTTAGTCTTAATGAAATTATTCCGTCACTTCTCTTGCATTAAATTTGTGTAAACAAAATTTAAAATAACCTTTAGAAAAAAAATCTCCATAAGTTAAAATTAATTTATATACACGCAAATGAATAGAAATTCTCTCCTATCTATACCTAAAAGAGATTATTTTTTTTTCTATTATTACTTATTCCTAATTTATACTTTGCAATATAATTATTTATTTATTTTTTAGAAAACAAACAATTATTTTTACATAATTACTGTAAAACTATTCTAAAACTTATTTTTTCTTCTTTTTCCATTTATTTTATTTTGTTTTTAATAAATATCAATTTATTTTTGTATATTATTTAATAATATTATAATATCATCACTTATTTATTTATTTATATATATATATATATATATATATATTTAAAAAATTATATAAACATATGCGGTGGCACATGTTTTTACCCTGGTAAATATAAATTGTCTAAATTTTAATTTTTTATTGAGTATAAACTAATATTAATTTACTAAGAAATTAATTTTATTAATTTTTATTTTTTCCCTAAAAATCATAATTGAAAAATCCGTTCTAAACATATACTTAGTAGATTACAGTTACGTATATAGCATCAGCTAAATATCATTATGATACACAACAAATAACTGTCTTCAGTTATTTAATAAAACTATGTTAAAATTGTTTATGGTTTTGTATAATTTGTTGTGGATAAGTTCAAAACTATGGATGTAAAGACAAAAAACTGTACATTACCCAACAAAATGGTAAGAGTATTAAATGCGAGTCTTTATTTTTTTAAACTGAATTTAGAAAGACAATTTGCGAAGCTTGAGAAAGACTTACGCTTATTTAAAGCGTTAATGTGGTTCTCTCTTACGTGTTCTCAACCATATATTTCTTAGCACTGGATAAATTAATATATAATTAATTAATTAATTAATTAATTAAAAGGTAGGATGTACATTAATCTGATAGTTATTCCAACAATATTGTAATGTCCAATGCTAAATTCTTGATTAATTAATTGAGAGAAGTGATGTAACATGTTTCTTGCATTTGGCGAAATAGCCAACGAGCTTTTGCAAAAGTTACGGTTCATACGGTAAGTGGCCTTTGTTCTCCACGAAAAAAGTATGAAAAGAAACATTTTGGAAGGCATGGTAGTTCAGACGACGTGAAAGGGTTCTGGAATATTCTGGTACACTGTAAAGAAAGATAATCAAAACTAGGAGAGAGAGAAATTGATTTTATTGATGAGAGGACGCGTAGACAATATGCTACAATATTCACACGATTAACATGACGCAAATAATTGTCTAGGGGGCCATGTAACTTATTGTTGTTGTCTTCCTTGTTTGTTATTTCACTATTATTTTAATTGTTTGGATAGTTGGGTTGGTTGGGAATGTACAACGTCAAGCCTTATCCCATATCCAAACAAAGGGTCAGTTTTCAAGCTCCAACCACAGCAATGGCCAACGCAGACTCCAACTCACTTTTCGTACGTGTCATCGCTTCATCTTCACCGTCCATTTCGTTTGCCCAAATCTCTGGAATCGCTTGCGCCACGTTATTCACAAACTCCACTGCATAATCCGCTTCCTTGCTTTTCACTGTCTTCCCAACCTACACAAACATTCCAAACACACCACTTATCATCACAATCAACATTATACTACTTATATTATGTAGATATATACGACGTCGTCTATGAAATTACCAGAACTGTATGCAGACCCATTTCTTTACCCGCGGCAATGTTGCGAACGCTGTCATCCAGAAACAGCTGCAATATGTATTTTAACAAACCATTATTGCTTATTCATCTCAATAATTTCTAATAAAAAATTAAACTCACTTATTCTGACTTTTCCTTAAATAATAATTCCATTAACTTTTCACTGTCAAAAAACGACATCGCGAAACAAGAAGTGACGACCCGTTTCGCTTCTTGACTTTTGTCCCCTTGCATTGTGTGTGTAAACACCCTTTCTTATATTATTTCGATTAACATTTTGAAAGTGATTTTCCTCAAAACTAATTGAAGACTTTATCGCATGCCTAAAATAACCCTGCGATCAACTAACTATTTTAGAATTCCTTGGTTTAGGTTTTGAGACCGTTGATTATTGTTGCTTCTTGTTTAAATATTTTAACGTGATTTTACTGTAAAGGCAGTTCCCGGCGCCCTTACCGTACGACGAGGATCCACGTTGGCAGCGTGGAGCGCGATCTTGAAGGCGTCCAGCGATGGTTTGAGGAGGACGGGAAATTCGTCGGGTCGGGTCGCGTTGGGGAGATTCGGGTTAATAGTCTCGAAGCAAATAATTTGCTCGAAACAGTCCTTGATCCCAAGCCTATCCAACGCCCTCATCGCGTGAGTCCTATCCGAATTGGTGAAAACCTTAAAAGAAGATAAGAAAATCAGAATAAAATAATAATAAAAAAAGAGGAAAGAAAAATTCCACTGAGAAGTAACATACAATTTTTCTTTGTTTGATAGTGCAGAGGAGGTTCCGTAACTGAGCATCAGGCTTGATCGAGTCGTAAGGTAGCCTTCCGTGCACGAAACTGGTTGAAAGTCAAGAGAACGAAATGTTTAGGCGTAGGCCACGTTTATTTAGTGTTAATAAAGAAAATCTGTTTGGTGTAGTTTTTATTCGAGATTTTATTCTGACCTGTGGTATTCATCTGCGGTGATATCATAGCCAAGTGCCTGTAGAGCAAGGAAAGAGAGATTGTTGTAATGAGTATAATTATTACTATTATTGTGAGTTATGGAAGGGACATTGATGGAAGTTTTGTTATACTGACTCGCAAACCGGCGAGGGTGCTTCCGTAGGTTTTGAATAGTTCAACTCGGAGAGTGAGCGCTTTGGATTCTGAGAATCCGCATTTCTCTATGAGAAAGAGTTCGATGTTCCTCTTGACGCAGCGGTCGATTCCGGTGGTGGAGGGGTACAAGGTGTCGTCCAAATCTGTTCAATTATTAAGAATTAAGAACTAAGAAAGAGTGATTTGGAAGAAAGAAGAAAGAGAGGAAGCATGCGTTGGCCTGTACTCACCAAAGATGATGGCGTCGAAAGGGGAAGCGATGGAGGTGATACCCATGGTAGGAGAAGAAGAAAAAGAAGAAGAAAGAGATGTAAAACGGTATGGGAAATGAAGAGAAGGAAGCGAGCTTGGAAGGCAGGGAAGGGAGGGGAATTTATAGAGAGGAGATGAGGTGGAACATGCGGGTTGGATAGACATTGGTGATGATGGTAGGATCGCTACGTCACCGTTTCGAATTTGCAAGCCGAGTAGACTGGGGTCCACACGATAAGCGCATTTCGCTAACTACTATATCCGCGCTAAATCTTTCCATGGACGATAATACCCCTGCGCGGTGCTGCCCAATATTCATTAATAATACTAAGGTTATTTTAATACCAACAACAACCCTGCTTCATTCACACACACATCAACCTGTCTATTTATAATCTTTGTATATTTTTTTTAGTTTATTCCATATTTTCAACTTATTCCTATCACCGATGACACAAAGTTCTTGCTGCTCCAAAATATCAATTTATGCTCTTTACTTTTTTTATTCATTCTACATTCTTAAAGGATTGTTGGTTCATATTTAATTTCGTGTTAATCATGTCCAATATAAATTTGCTTTGAATAAATTTTATTCTACTTTTTATGGATATACAAGACTTCAAATTTAAAAACATACATACACTTAAACTTCAGCTCACACTTCATTTTTTTTTTTACAAGGCTAAAAGATAAATTCCGTTAATTCTGCAACAAAAGTTAATGTTGGTGATGAAATAACTTGAAGTTTCTGTCTGTACTTTTTAATTAGTTTTTGAGCTAACTTTTAAATTAAGATTCTCATGTTAGTATTTATCTTTTAGTTGGGCTTTCTTCATTCATATTTTTAACAAAAATAATGATAGGGAGTAGTTTAAAAATTACAAAATTAGTGATCCTTAACAAAACTGTCTGGAGATTTGATTTCAAAATTCCGGAGAACTTTTCAAAAGAGTGGACATTATTAATTTTGTCCAAAAAGTTATAATTTTGTTTAACATAATTCATATGTTTACGTAGGTGTAGTATGTGATACTGAGTCGTGTTAAATTTTTTTTATGTTTTTGAGTATATTAAATTTGCATTAAACTAATACAAGGTAATTCCACAATTCAATCAAAATATATTAATTATGCAAATCCAACCCACTTTCACATCCTCATTCTATTTTAAGTTATGTTTTTTTTTTCCAACACTCATCGAAGTGGTAACTTTAGAATCTCGTTTTTTATTTATGCACTTTAATTAAATGAGATAATTTTTAAAGTAATACTAACTAGTTTTTCAAGAGTGATAATAGACTCCATTTCTATTTAAAATTCATCTAATACCGATAAAATATTATTTTTATTTTTAAATATAAAAAATACTTTAGAATGAATCAGCTAAGAAAGTGAAAAAAAACTTGTTTTTATTAAGTTCTGGAAAAGAATATAAAAATTAAGAGGTGTACATAATTTTTTTTTCCTTTTTTAATTAAGAGGTGTACATATATGGTTATATGACATTAGTCTTACACATATAAGACCTTAGACACCACTTTTACACCAAAACCTTAAGGCAATGTTGTTATGAGCCTTTATTCTTATATAGTGTTTAACTTTGTCTATTCTATCCAATGTGGGACTTTGACTCATACTTGGACTATTCCCAACACTTAATATTATAATTCTTAAGGCAATGTTTATAATTTCAACAACATCCATAAAAAGGCAACATGATACCATACCATATAATAACACAAAATTTATATCAATTTAATATCAACATTTATGTGTGTGTATATATAATATACACCTTCATTTGTGCTAAAGTATAATGTCAACTTTTCTTTATACTACGTAAAATCTTTATTAAATGAAATTCATGTCATCTACCTCTATATATAAATATAATATTTCCTAAAAAATTTTACGAATCATAATAGACAATGCATTATATACAGTTCTAATGACATATTATTGCTTGAAGAAAACTAGAGAGACGACATCTCTTTATTTTTTGTTTGAATTATATTGTCTCTCGTGAAAGAAAATTAAGTAGAGGATATTCCTTAATTTTTATTCAAACGAGATTACTTTGTCAGAACCAATTAAAAAAAAAAATCAAATTTCAACAATATTCAATTTACAAGATTTTAACACAATCCGTGTCTTTCAAACAGTTTATCATACTGAATGTTATCGAAATCAAACTAGAATCTAATAGAAAACGGGGTATTATTATTATTATAATAGTTGCCTCAACATAAAATGTTCATTTGTGGAATTGTTAAAAACGGGGTTCTCTCGGTTTGAAAGGTTTCAGTTCAGTTATACTTTTAATGGAATATAATTTTTGGGTGAAGCTAAATCAAGATTGAATTACCATACCAACTAACTATCTTGGTTTACTTAAAAAAGTTAAATTCAAAACTTAAAAAACAAGATGTTATATTAATAAACAAAGTTTGTTGTTTTTAAATTACATTATATAATATATGGATCACAACACATATGTTTTAATAAGTAATATTTTTATTATGTTAAAAATAGACCACTTCATAAATCTACTTAAAATCGATTCAGTATAAGTTCATCTAATCCACAGATTAAATAGACTTAAAAAACTTAAATTAAGTTCGTTGATTCTTTTTTAATTAACCCAATTTGTCACATAGATTTTTCTGAATAAATCTATTTGGCAATAGCCAAAATAATCTATAAATTCGGCCGAATATACCTTGAGAAAACCGTTTTTTATTATATTTTACAGTAAACATATTTTTGTTTGGGAGCCATGAAACAATTATTCTAATATAATATGCAAGGGTGTATTGTGATACCGAGGTGAAACAATTATTTAAAAAAGAATATAAAACAAATCTCTACGAACTTAATTGAATAAATAACATTTTATTACACTATTTTCTTCCGCTTCTTTTTCTTGCATATTATAAAAACGATTTATATTTGGAAACGTAAAGCAAAATAAATGTAACACCGTATGCTTTTCTTTAATAGTAACATTTTTAGTGTAAAATTATTATACAAAGAAAGTAAAAAAAAATTAAAAATCCCCTCTCACATTAATGATAAAAAGTTAATATTATTTTATCGTACTTTTTGCTCCATTGCCTATCTTACCCACAAACGAACAACAGAGTTATGGAATCATAATTGACTCCAATACGACGACATGCATGGATTACAGAAATCGTGAGAAGATGGGAACTTCACATTATCTTACCAATCATGTCACAGCTTTGTGTTACAACTCAGATATGCAAATTTAATAATTTATTTCCTACTTTTCGAAAAGTTATTCAATAAAATACTCCCAATAACACTCTGGAGGTAACGTCTTCTCATCAAAACGGTATTCCTCATACTTATAAATATATTATCTTTTCTTCTTTCTTTCTTAGAGATCATTTTTGCAAAATTTAGACATTATAACTGTGATGTGATCACCAACTTGAATATGTAATTTATATTTATTTCTTTGTATATTTTTCCACACACTTTATTAGAATTTTAATAATCTGTAAAGAAAAATTGAATAAAAAAGTAGACATGTGTAAGAGGAAAAAAGTCTATGAAATCTGTTGAAAGATCACCTATATCTGAATTTTCATTAGTGCAAAACACAATCACTGCACAATAATATTTAATCAAGAATATGTGAAACCCTTAAAAAGGGTCTATATTGGTTAGAGTGTATCTTTAATATTACTATTTTTAAAACAACTTTCACATTAGATTGTTTTAGTTGATTTTATTCACATTTCTCCATATATAATACTATAAAAGTGCACCATATAATATTGTTCATATATTTGTAGAAGAAGCGCATCGATTGGAACTTTTAATTTATCTTGTAGTTTCATTTTAGCAATTGTTGCATAAGTTTTCATTAAAAAATCAATATGCACAAGATTCGGGACATCAAGAATTTTAACTGCAACAGTGTAAAAAAAAATAAAATCAGATGTTCACTCCTTAATTACAATCATTCGAAGAAGAACAATAAGATATAGAAATTAGAATATGCACCATGAACTATCTTAAGACCAAGTATTTGATTCTTTGGAAAAATATTTTTTGTCCATGAAATTTTAGGTAAAATTAAAAATAGTCCATGTTCAAAATTTATAAAATTGAACTCTAACAAAAATTGAAAATAATCCATGGATGCTTGTAAAAATTGAACTCTAACAAAATTGAGTTGTCGTTAACCATTTAATATACGGAATAATAGGTCATTCCAATGCGCCGCGTCAGAGATAGAAATAGGGACAAACTGATAAATTGGCATTGTCTTACCCATCATGTCACGTCTATGTGTTACACCTCTCATCTGCATATTAAATTTTTGTAGCCATTTATTAAAAGGGGAAAAAAACATGGAAATTTGAACTTTTGATCAAAGTTAGTCTATGTTCATCTACATTATAATTGATATATTTTATTTATTTTTTATTTACAATCAGGAATGGTGATAACGTTGTTTGGTACACGACAAAATTTAAATAGCGAAAAGAACTTATTCCCCTAATTATACATCTATAAAACATTTTGTTATAGTTATTATTTGTATGTCCAGAGTACCCATTTCTCTCCGTATGCATAATTTTTTGGTCGACTTTGTGAACAACTATATTGTGTTTGGATTATAATGATAATGAAAAAAAAGTAAAGAAAAGAAGAGGAAAAAATTCCGAGTTTATTTATAAATGGAAAGAAGGTGAGTAGAATGTGAGAAAAGATAAATAAAAAGTTTGTAAGCGATGTGAATTGTGTAAATATTTCAAGACTTGAAATCATATAATCAGTAATCGTTATTTGCATATAATTAATAGTGTGTTTCTTTAAAATTAACAAATAAATCTAAATCTTCTTCTGCTATAATTTTTCTTCTTATCTTTGTTGGTTATTTAATAAGTTAAAAAAAAAACTAAGTATTAGATGGTATGACAAATAATATTATTTTATTAAAATATTAATTTTCCGTAAATATTAATTTCATTAAATTTAATATTCAAATTTAAATATCTCTAAGATATTTATGATTAATATCTTAATATTTTTTAATATAATAATAATTTTTATCATATATCTTCAACATATTTGGTAAATGATTTATTATATAATATAGTCAAGATATCATAATATAATAAAACTTATATTTTTTTCTTTCCTCTTTCTTCGGAAAATCTAATCTCATTTTTTATCTTTTTGAAAATCTAAGGTCATAAAATTGATTCTTGCGAAAAGTTCTACCAAATACATTGATCAATTTAATCTTTAGGTAAGTTTAAATTTTTGTCATTTGTTTTGTAGAGCAAATATGTTTTTCTCATACATGCACTTTTTTCTTTTGGATTGCATGTAATGTCTTTGTTTTTTAGATGAAATCAAATTTAGTTGTGGTTCTAAAATCATGTATTGATCATTGATGAGACTTTTTTGTTGTGTAGTTAGAATAATTATAAGTGGGAGAGCTATGTAGGGGAAGAACAGTGTTAAGCATATTCTTTAAGGTAAGAAAGCTAATATTTTTTGAAAAAAATTAATGTTTTATAGTTAAATTCAAAAATTGTGGTAAGTTTTATAGTTAAAGTTGAGAATATTTGTGAGAAAAGTGAGTTTGATGAAAAATGTTAGTAGTATGGTATTTTATGAATAGAGAATGTTATGAAAATTTGAGTAAACATGTTTGATTTGAACTCCGAAACTATAAATATATGATGGTGGGGTACTGTTGATATACAAAATTTAGTTTTGAAAGAAATATTCACAATATGACATTGTATAAAGGGTTAAAGAAGAGCTGACCTATAAAAAAAAAGTGAGGAATGAGTGTGACTTTGATGATGCTATAGTGAAGTTATTGCTGGTATTTGAAAGATGGAATGTATTTGATGTGGTATAGTGATTCTTATAGAATTGATGAATTAATTAGAAACATGCTTAAATTGGTAATCCTTATGGTGTGTAAAGAGTAGAGATGGGAGGATGCATTAAATAATGTAGTATTGAATGTGGCACAATGTTTATATTTTTAAGAAAGTAATAAGTTTATGTAATTGTTATAATGCGTGAAATTCTTTTTTAATTTGAAATGGTTTATAAGTTACTAAATAGTTTCTTTGTATGCCACCAATTATGTTGAGTTATGCTTGATATTGTATGAGCAATTGTGAAAATTTAGTGTGTTTGAGTTGTCAAATTAGTTATTTTCAAGAGAAAATGCTAATCTAAGGTAAGTTCAAGTGTATTGAAGGAGATTTGCTATGTGGGACTATCTTAACTTTACTAGTGTCTAACTCACATAAAGGAAGACAATTAGGTGGTGAGAGTCGAAAGGGGCTTCAATTGGCAGGTATGATATGAAAGAAAATTATACTTATGGAGCTAATGAAATTAACCCTGTAAATATTAGGTGAAATGTATGAGTTATCCGTGATGATAAAAAGTTGTAAAGAAGGAAGAGAGGAGGGCAGTATGACAGGTGTAAAATCTCATGAGTCCATTTAATACACTAGTCTTTGGGAAGAATGAGTCTAGATATTACTCTTTAATTTGATGTTTGGCTGATTTTTATTTTATACATCTCAAGGATTTATTTTGACAATTTTTCATGAAAATTATAGAATTTTCAAATTGAATTTTATTTTTTGTGATAATTAGATTACCCTTGCAATTTTGTGTGTCTTTGATTTCTTTTCTGTTACGATAATCCTATTTTAAATATGGGAGCAGATATAGGAATTGATGACAATAGTAGAATCAGAGTTAGAACAAGTCACTAAAGGAGTAGTATAGAAATATGTTAGATTTTTTTTTAATAACCTTTTGAAAGATTGTGTTAAGTTCTTAACTCACATTTTTTTCAATTTTGAGTTATGTTGATCACGTTTTTAGAATGTAATATTTTTTAGTTTAAGAACGATAATGAAACTAAAATTTAATTATAATTACTCATATTACTAAAGTGTTAAAATGTTAAAATATGTATATATATATATATATATATATATATATATATATATATATATATATAACTAGTAAGTGAATGTTTATAGAAATAGGATTGATAGAGAGTCTTATCATCTATTAACATTGAATTGACTATTCATGTTTTGAGTGAAGATATAGTCTATTGATTTTGAAACTTTATCATTGAGAATTATTTGCAAGTCATACATCATGTTCTAGAAATACAGTTTTATATATTTAATGAGTCTTTTAATTAAGAGGTGATCGTACTGATGAAACAATACTAATAAAACCTTAGTCAAATTCACATAAAGAAGTTACATCACTTTCAGTAAAAAATCTTAAAACAATAAATTTAAATTTATTGAGAAATTGGATTCTCACTTATATTCTTAACAATATTCAAATTTGAATGATAAATTTTTAATCCATTCAATGCTAAGTAAATAAATTTAGTTTGCATATAAAAACAAAATTAGAATAATTTACAAATATATATATGAAGAAATTAAATATATTGATATAAAATTAAATTGATGCTTTATTTGACGTCTTTCAAAAATAATTATTATAGTTAAAATATAGATATTTTACTTGGAAGTTTTATAACATTCTAATTTTTTATCTTTACTTTACATGAGAATGAGACTTTTATTTTTTCTATATCTTGAAACATGGTATTAGAGTAAAAATTGAAATATATTACAAAAGAGGGTAAAGACTAATTTTGTAATCACAAAATAATGATTGAAATAGAAAATAAAACTAATAAATAATATAAATTCTATAAGATGTTACGTTGGAATGCAAAATATATTGTAGAAAGGAAAGTGGGTTCAGAAAATAAGTGGAACACATCATATGTCACTTTATCCGTTGTCGTCCTTATTCTATAGTTGTGAATGTGTCATCCAATGTTCCAATTGATTGATCATGTGGACCTATTTACTCTCGATCTACTTCTTAACAGGAAAACCACCCACCCACAAATATTTTGTCTCAATTTATACAAACTAAAATTTACCGCGAGAATTTATTTAAACTCAAGTCCACTTCTAAATATTAACTATTATTTTTACATTATAGATGTATTCCTTAGATTTTTTATATGAAAGAAATAAAAAGAATAAATTAATATTTATATCATGTTACAAATAGTCAAATATTATTTTACATAACATTTCTAAGTGATTTCATGATTTTAAGAAAATCTTTAATATTACAAAAAAAAAAATCTATCTATCTATCTAAATAAATTCCACTATTTATACATGAAACAAACATATAAGTGAGATTTAGGAACAAAATTAATTAAAACAATGTTCATCATTATATGTTGTTGAGTAATTATTCATTTTACATCTCACTTTTAAAGACTTATGTATACAAAAGTTAATCTGCATTTTTTTTTAATAAATAGAAATATGAAAAAATATGTCATATTAAACCCACTACCTAAAGCGGGCCTTTTACTTTGTCTCATAGTAAATTATTTAAATAATACAAATATGTCATATTATTTCATTCACTTCCGAAGCTGATTTTTATTGTGTCTCAAAATAAAATATCTAAAAAATAGAAATGATATTATTTTATCATGATATCGGTACAAAATAGTGGTTTTACAATCTCTTATAAAAAATTTGACTAGCCATATTTATCGTTGTAATTGTAATCATACTTTTTATCCGTGGGTCTTGAGTTTAGCATTTTACACGAGGGATGCTAGCTACTTTTACTTGCTAAAATTAACTTTTTATTTCATTTATTCTATTCTATTACATTCGTCTTATTCAGCATATTCATAATACAATAATTAGTTTTCGATTTTTTTTCATAACACAATAATCATAAAAGATTTCACTAGTTTTCGATTTTTTTTCATCTAAAAATATTAAATTGGTCATACAATTCTTTTAAGTCTCAATTTAATTTTAATTTTTAAAAGATTATACAATTTAATCATTTTTATTAAATTTCTTAAAACAAATCAAAGATTTTTTTTCAAAATTGACATCACAATTATGTTGATTACATCAACCCATCAAATTATCTTTATTAACAATTTTAATTTTAATAAAAAAATTATTGATTCGTTTAAAAATTTAACAAAAAAGTTAAATTATATATTTTTTTAAAAAACTTTAAATTAAATTAAAACTAGAAAAAGTTGAAGAAATTGACATTTTTAGATAAAAAAAGTGACTAGAAAAATAAATAAACCATTATAAAAATAAGTTGCTTTTAATTTATTTTTTTCTAAAGAATTTCGAAGTCAAAATTTTGACACGCGTCTTTGCATGATTAGAATTCATTAAATACATTATTAGGTTCATCACCGAAAACACCATCTGAATAGCCAAGCCAAAGATGATATATTTGCTAGCTAAGCAAGATTGTAATCTTTTGATTAAGATAAGATACATAAATGTCCCATATAAGTGCTGGAATTACACACTGGATCCACGTGGCTTTAAGCTGTATGAACCTTGTAGTGAGTTTAATAATGACATGTGAATGTGAAGAGTGTTTGTTGTTTGTAGAATACATTCTCTGATCCACTAACATCTATAAATAAAGCTTTAAAACAGAGGTTTAATTCTTTAAAGTTGAAGCAGATAAGGTTTTTGGGTAAGAACAAATACTCGATTCTCGTGCTGTAGTACCATTTGGACTACATAAAGTAGTACTCATGCCCATGCATGTTTCATGTTTGATAAATTAACAGCCAACATCTGGCACCCTCCTTCACTTCTAATCTTACTCTTCATTTATGGCCGAATGAGTAAAGTCAAGGAATCATTATTTAAGTTTAGTTTTCATCGTTCTCACTTTTCACAAACCGAAAGTTGTAAATCTCATCTAAGTTAAGGCTATATCATAGCTCCTTCAGGATATGATCCAAAATTTAACAATAGAGATCATCAATTAGACAGAGACATTAAACTCAACTAAGGCCGTTGGGATGAATAATGACATTTTTTACCCCTAAAATATTCCCAATTCGAACCTCTCTACTTTTCACAAATTCATAATTTAGTTACTCAAGAATCAAATTATTTAGGGCGAATGATATCATTACATATTTTCTATTTTTTAATTTAAGGAAAAAATGGGAGATTATTTCATGTTAAAAATTCAATTTTTGGGAAATAAAATTCTCAATACGTATAAACTAATCTAATTTGATAATTAAAGTATATTGTTTATGTAATTATTTTAATATACTTATTTTGAAAAAAAAAAGTCAAATTTATAGCTTAGAATTTTTAAAATATTTAATTTAATTATTTTCTAATCTGTATTTAACTCTCACGTATTAAAAAAAGGAATTTCTTTTCTAAGCGGCCTTGTTTTGGATTTCATGCGGTTTGTTTAAAATCAATCACCTGTGACAAAACTCATTTGAACAAAGAGACAATCGCTGACATAAACTTTGGTCATTTGTATCACACGGGTAAGAATCGCCACTTATTTCAGTTAGATTTTTTTTATTTATTTTTATAACACTTATATATGATACTTATTTGGTACAAATATATACCGTCCGAAATCCAAGGAATTACGTATACATATTCTATTGGTTATTTAGAAAAAAAATAGTTAATTTCTCAGAAATTGCACAATATAGTTTTCGTACGACAGTGCATAAGAAAATGTTTTGTGGTCTTCTGAAAGTCAGAGTCATTTTCATATTACTCATAGATAATCTAACTTGATCAGATTCGTCTTGATTTGAGCAATAATCGAGATTAAGATTGTGTCTTACAATTATACATGCTTAATCCATCTAAAATAGAAAATTGACTTAACTTCAACGTGCTAATTATATTAATTAGGAAACTAATAAGATTGAGATACAAAATATATTTAGTCTTTTTAGCAGTAAAAGACTATTTGCCATGGATTAATCATTAGTCTGATTTAAAAAATCATTAAATCAAGTTATTTAGGAGAAGTTTATCCGAACTTATGATGTTTTTATAAATTTTCATAATTAAACATATAAAATTTTATTTAGAAAAAAATAAATGCCTAAAAATATTAATTATGTCACCGAAAAAGTAGATTAGATTAACAAGGAACACTAAGCATGATTGTTAGGTGATGACGAAAGTTTGTATTGAATTATGTAGCAAAGAACGTGATGGGCAATAATATAACGAAACATGACAGCCAAGATATATTTTTCTTTTGGTATTTGATAATCGAGTTTGATCAGCACCAAAAAATAATGGGTTTGATAACGCAAGGATAGGACGTGTTTTTTGTCGGAAACAGCAAAGAAATTAGTTAATTAAACAACATCGTTCTTTCTTATGCAAACGTGATTGTCATTGATGACTCAACCACTATGAGAAGACAGAGGACACTAATAAAATCTCCTTAAATGATTCAAATTCTTGGTCCGTTGGTTGTAAACTAGTGGTGCCGGAAGTGCACACATGATAGAAATATGCTTTGTGAATTTTGTTTGTTTTAGTCGTGAAAACGGGGCTACGCGTCCACGAAGGAGAAACATAATAAATTATGGGTTTGAATATTTTTGCCGCAAGGGGGAGAAACACAAGGGTTTCGTGTTACAAAATTTACGCCTAGTTTTTGTCCCAATATCTAACTAGTGAAAAGGCTCTTTGAGTTTATTTTCGGAGGAGGATTTTCAATGGTTATGGGAAGAAGGAAAGGGCAGAACATGATCAGATTCAAACTACTAAACGTATGAATACAATATATGATATAACTTTTTATGATTAAGTGCTCAAATTTGTAAAACCTAATAAAAAATAAAAACAATCGAAACAATCTTGTATTAATTGTCTTTCTTTCTTAGTTATAATATGATACTAATGACCTTGATTCAACTTTTACGCAATTTGACATTTTTGTTTTAACGGTCATTGTAATTATTGAAACATGCTTATATAGAATTTTTAGCTACCAAAAAGTTAAAGAATTCAAAATTCAATAGCAACGTCAATTATTGTCACAAAAACTATGCAAAGTAGAATTTAAGTAAAGAAAACCCAAATTTAAAAATAAAATGATATCATCTCAAGATTATTTGATTAGATGAATTGACGGGTCTTTCGAGAAAAAAATTTATACATAAGGAACTCACATAATTTTTTATAAAAAACCTTAAGACAATAAGTTTATAGGTCATTATTCACACTTCAATTTTCAACAACCTTCCTCAAGTGTGATTTTCTTTCACATTGGTACACTCTCTTGAGTGAAAACATTCTCAACCACAAATATCCATTTTGTATCTTCATTTATCCTAACATGGCACACTTACTTGAACCTTTTACTAGGAAGAATTTCGATTGGAATCATGTCAAATCCTAGAACATGATATTTTAGAAGTCATAATGGTTTAAAAATAGTGAGACTCAATTATTTTAATATTAAAAACTTTTAATATAAATAACTTTGTTATAAACAAATTTCATTATTCTAAAACACATTATTTCTATATGAACTACCATTCTAGAGTTCTCTAACTTCTCTCTAGGAGTTTTCAATTCGTGGTGTGATAACTTGAGTGCTAAGGCACTGGCATCCAATTTAGTGATGTATGCTCGATCTAAACATATTGAGATAGATGTTCACTATATTCGTGATAAAGTGCTTCAGAATCAAGTCACAATAGCCTATGTGCCAATAGCAGATCAAATTGCAGATTGTTTAATCAAACCTCTCACACACACAAGGTTCAATATTTTGAGAGACAAACTTGGAATGACTAAGTCACCTTAATTTGAGTGAGGGAGTTAGAGAAAGTTACAATTCTAATTATCAATGATCATAATGATATTAATCATTATTGTGTTGTTTTTTTATATAGATAATGTTGGGTCATATATATTTTCATATGGTGGTTATAGTCATTGAGAGATTGTGGGTCTATATATATGAAATTAGTCTTATACATATAGAACATTTGACACCACTTTTAATCCAAAATCTTAAGGCAATGAGGTTATGAGTCTTTTATCTTATATAGTGTTTAACTTTGTCTATTCTATCAAATGTGAGACTTTGACTCATACTTGGACTATTCCCAACAAATAGAAAATCTTGTAAAGTTAAAGGTGTTTTGGTGTTCCTAGAGCTCTTTGAGTATGTAGAGCCACGTTGTCAATAAGAAAAACTAGGTTTTTGTCAAAATTTTGAAAAGAATTACTCATCTTATATTTAATTGTGATTTGGCGTGTTGAATGGATGGGTGCATGTGGAATTGTTGTGGTATGTGTTTCTAAATGTTGGGTGTTAAGAATATGGTGAAAATTTGCTATTTTCGTCCAAACGAGAGAAATTTAGCTTAAACGAGAATAACTAAGATTCCACCTTCTTCTCTGTTCTAGTTGTCGCTCGCTTAAGCGACAAAATGTGTCACTTAAGTGAGAGGCTTCTCACTCAAATGAGAAAATTACTGTAACTCTTTTTTGTATATGTAAATTATTGTTCAGACAATAACTCTATTGTTCAAACGAGAGCCAGTGTCGTTCAGACAAAAATCTCTCACTCAAATGAAAATATTCTAATAATTTATTTTAGTTCCCGTAAAAATGTCATTCAAGTGACAAAAATTTCACCCAAACAAAATCTTAAACAATTTTAATGAGAGCTAAAGTAAATATCTCAAAAAAAATAAGAACCAAAATAATAAAATTTACAAAAATTGGGACAAATAATATATTTAAATTATTTATTTTATTTTTATGACCTTATTATTGTTGCATTTGACGTTGACAAATAATTTTGGATAACTCAAATTATAGAGTTTCTAGAAATTTCAAGATACTCTTACGACGTATATTTATTTTTGATTACGTATATTTAAATTAGGTAATAGAAACATAAAATAAATATATTACAGATTTATATATATATTTGACAACACTTAAAAGCTTAGACTCAGCGTCTTTGCTTACAACTTCAATTCAGGAAAATTTGAGAGACTCCAAGAAATGCCCCAAGAATTGCTCAGTTCTTCTTATTTCTTCCCCACGGAGAACACAAGTGTTCGCCGTTTGCCATTTTCACATCACTTTTTCTTCTTAGTTCTCTTAACTTAAACCATTTTTCTTATTATTGGCAGGGGAACAAAGATACATGGAAATGGAATGGTGAAGAGAACACTCACTTACATATTCCAAAGGGATCTAAAAGAAGAAAAATCAACACAACAATTGAGTAAATAACAGTAGAAAAATAATTTGCAAGAGTTCCCGCGCTTCGTCTTTCGTCTCCTCAATCTTTCGCTGCTTCGCCGTCTTCTTTTCAAGTTCGTCAATGGAAGAGGAAGAGGGGTTTCCACCACAGCGTGTAAATGCAACAAATATGTTATCTTTATCCCAAGGGATATTTTTCTGACAACTGGTTCTTCTGTGTCAAAGATATTGGATAAAAATCGAAGTTATGGATAAATCTGACACTGCAACATTTGTCATATTTGATCATTATGCAGATATATGCTGTAAAAAAAAGTGTTGTCATAACATACTGGAGCATGTCATAAGAACTTTTTCTTAACTTTTTTTACAAATTTATTTTTTTGTGAAACAAAAACTTGGCTGGATTTTTATGATTGTGAATTTTCTCGGATTCCATAAGTCAGATTCCCTGTAGAGACTTAACTTGCAGAGACTTAAATTATTTTCTCCCTGTAGAAAAGAGTCAAATCATGGACCCTGCAATTGTGAGGCTATAGAAAAGTGGACATCCATAATTCTCTAGCAAAAAAGGGTATACAAAGTTCATGTCGTTCTACTTGCTCTTTTATTTTTTATCTACGTAATAAGGAAAATATAAATATGTTAAACCCTTACAATAACAGTTTACTACAAAATGCATGTTTCAAGTCAATAAATTTAAATAGAAATACATGTTCTATACACTCATTGATGTCACTGCAACTATGCAATGACTATTACTCTCAATAAAATTGACTTTTTATTTTGCCTTTCCTTACTACATATTAATTTTAACTCATTGTTTGTATTCAATTTTCATTGTTAAAGTTTTCATGAATTGTATAATGTAAGTTGTTTTAACCTTATATTTTGCAACATGTTTTTCTTGATGATCATTTCTTTTATATATATATATATATATATATATATATATATATATATATATATATATATATATATATATATAATACACGCTATTGCGACATGTTTTTCTTCATTATCATTTCTTACATATTATATTATAATAGCGTGTTATGTAACAAAGGCGTGTCTTTAAGTAGAAGGACCACCCATTAGTGTTGAAACTCAACATTCGATGGAACTTTTCTGACTTTGTTCAAAATCTTAGAATTATATGATTTCCTTCATAAATTAAGCAACTGAATGCAAAAATAAAATAAAAAATGGAGTCCTCGATGAACCATTCAGCATCTTGATATTAAGAGTCATGTCTTAGTCAACAAGTTCTTAGTTCTATTGAGTATAAAAATTCTTCAAATAGCTTATGTTGTCTTTCAACATCTCATATGGGAAACAATTGTCCAAGTACGCTGATAAAAATATAAACTACTTTTGGTTACTTATTACTAGAATGAAATGGGTAGGAGAGATAATTTGTTGAAGATAAGAAATATTTTATTGATAGTTTGTTTATTATAATGTTTATGATCATTTGCTCTTAGAATATTATACTTACAAGATTTTTCTTTTATTTTAGTTTTCACAATACAGTTGTTAGAAATTCAAATGAATGTGAGTTTAAGTCTTACATTTGTTAAGAATGAGAAGGTATAGCGTGATATAAGGATGAAGACTAGACCCATAAACTCATTGTCTAACGATTTTTTGTTGAGAGTTATATCTGTTAGAAAATAACAGATTGTAAATTTAACATGGTTCGACACCTCAAGACCTATATTCACAAATACTCAACAAGAAACATTATCACTCAACTACAATTTTTTATGCAAAAATTACAAACCTTCGTATTACTCGATGTGGGACTTTGGTGAATACCCACTTGAGAACCTATATAGATTGTTGCAGGTGGCATCAATTGTCCCATGACAAACACCAAGGTGGGTCGGGTTACAATCGAATCGTGGTGCTTGAGCTGTTACACTCTTAAATAAAAAGAGTTGTGCCTTGATTAATGGCTATAACATAGCTTTTGGTTTAGTGGTAAGCGCTCGATAAACAATTGTTGCGGATTGCACAATTATCTCATAACGAAGGTCAGATGGGCAAGTCACAATCCAAGTGAGATTCCTGGTAGACAATATTGTTAAGGAAGAGATGATTGAGGTGACATTAATTGTCCCATGACAGATGCCAAGTGGACCAAATCATAATCAATTGGTATTGTATCTTCGTATGAACTTTCTCCTCCTAAACCTACCAACAATGATGGTGTGGCATAAAGAAATAAATGTCAAACAAATTAAAGTTTACACGGGATGAAATTTACCTTTTCTTAATAAAATTATGTTGGTACTATGAAATTTATTAGTGGAGAATGATTTAATATTGAACCAATATAAGCACCCATATTTTATATTTAATATATTAAACATTTCTTTAACTATTAAGGTAAATTAACCGGTTGAGTAGTATGTATGAATCGTTGTAAACAACTTCTCATATTTATGCGCTGGAACTACCATATTAGTTAAAAATGTGTTGATTGATAATATATAAATACAACGACATATAATTTTTTTTTGTTTTAAAGTGAAGTTAAATAAAAGAAAATCAACTTAAAAGACAGTGTGATTAAACTTCAAATTTTTTTATCTTAAAAAAAATTCAAAATAAAATACTGACATTATACTTAACAACTTATATGCTTTTGGAAATAATTGAGGTGAATAATTTTATATTAAAATCAAATATGAAGAAGTTAATCTATTTCTAAATTGTTACTAACCCATAAAGTTAAATTCAAACAACTTATGAATATACTTATAAGAAACCAGTTAATAAGCAATCATGCCAAGTAATGTGATGAGTAGTGTAGAAAATACATGTATTCGCCGACCTATTGCTACGTTAAAGTATTTCATAGACTACATTTTAACTTCACATTTTCAATAATAAATTAAATTCCATAAATTATACAGCCAGGTACTCATTTTAAAAAAAAAAACAACAACAACCATAACCATGAGACTAAAAGTAAATTTTAATTAATTTTAGCTTGAAAAAAACACTACCCCACATAAATAAAAAAGTAATATCAAGATTATAACACCTATTCTTAATTAATTCGACAATAAAAATATGGGTTAAATATGTTTTTGTCCTTTATTGAAATTTAAAATTAGTTCCTTATTAAAATTTTTGACTAATATAATCCTTCATCTTTAGAAATACATGAATTTAGTCCTTTTAATCAATTTGTTTTGAAGTTTCAAACGTGTTTTATGATAATATTTGAGTTAACATTTAAATGAAAATGGGTCAAACAATGTAAACAATTCAAATATTATCATTAAATGCGCTTGAAATAAACTTAACAAAATTTGGTTAAAAAGACTAAATCCATACATTTCTAAAAATGAAAGACTAAATTGGTCAAAAATTTCAAAAAGAGACTAATTTCAAATTTCACTTAAATTTGAGGAACCAAAAACATATTTAATCTTAAAAATATCTCAAGTTCTACTCGAAGAGATAATACAAACAAAAGATATCTAAACTTTATACAAGAAAAAATATGAAAATTTGAAATTATAATTTTCTTAAGTAAAATACTCTAATTCTAAATATTAAATTACTCTCATAAATGAGTAAGTTTTCAATATTTTTTTAAATTTTTCAAACAAAATATTATCATAAAGTATTTTAATTTTCGTATAAAAATGAATTATCTTCTAGAAATTCTCCTTACATTATACTTGTTTAGAGATTAGCTTTCAAGAAGGTTCAAGGGTTTGAGGGCAGATGGTATAGGAATTAAAATAAAAGGAGGCGAGTTAGCAAAAATGCAAGTGTGAAAAATAAAAAGCGTGCCAGGACTTAATATCTTTAATCATAATCTATTTTTGGGCCCATTTTCCTTTTCATATTTCATGCTTGTGGTATTACAAAATTAACCTTTTTTTAGGATACAAAATGCCATACTGGAATAAGCCCAAGTGGGCTTGGGCTACATTATGAAAGGTTGATCTAGCTTCATGGATCAAGAAACGAATAAAGAAAGGCGTGTTAAATTTTGCAATAATCTATTATATATCAACTGTTTGGTAGACATGCATGTAAAATCGAATATCTACTTTATCGGTGGAATAGAAAAACGTAACAGAGAAATTATTATGAAAAGGAATAACTTTATGCCAAAGCCACACTTTTGCAATCATATATGCTTCAGGCTGCCTTATACTTGGGAAACAGAACAAGCAACCTGGTTTTAATCCTCAAATGTCTCTCTTAATGTTAATTCAATCATCATTTTTTAGTTCACTTCAGCCTTTTCTTCTAAAAATACTTTTTTTTTTCTTTTGAAATTACTGGTTCCATAATAAAAGCCACTACCATAAAAAAACTAACTAAATGAGTAATAAAGGAGGCTGAATATTCAATTTTTGTAACAGGCTGAATAAATACTAACATATTAATTTGTTAATATTTTCAATTTTTTTTACAAATATTTGACAAAATTTGGTAGCTTCATTTTAATCCATCATCCTTTTCTTTAATACAGCATGGCGAGAGATTAATTTTTATTGAATGTCAGTGTATTAAACAAAGAGAGCTAGAACAGTTGACATGAGGAGAAAGGTGAAAAGTAGTAGTAACTTAAGAAGTGATGTTTTTTGGTTTAAGCACTTAAGCACTTGACTAAGAAAGTAATCAGATTCAGAATATTGGCAGACTCATAAAGAAGCACAAAATAGGACCCCCTTGTAGCCCATTCATATATCATGTAAGCCTTTTCAGGTGAACTACACACCAAAAGTAATAAAAGCAAAAACAAAGGGAAATGCATAAAAGATGAAATAAAGTCTTCAAAGCCTTTTTCACTTGCGTTGTGTTGTCTCTTTTTGCGTTACTATTTCATGTTACTTCTCAATCTTCGTTATGCTTGTTTGCCATGCCCATATATGAACCTAGCATTTTCCTCTGTGTATACATGAGTTTCATTGTCCAGCCTGTAAATAATGTCAAGTGTGTGTCAACAACACTTCACAGGGAAACAATTGCAAGAGAAATATAGAACTAAATATTCCACTTACGACTTGCGAACAGTTTTGCTCAAAGTTGAAGCGGATGTGAATGTTTTCCCATCAAGATATCTATTTTCCCCCTTAATCCTTTGTCTCATTCTCAGGTCTAGCTCTTCTGCATTCAGGTCTAATGGAGAATCTGAAGCCTGTTACATTCCAAACACAAAACATCTTATGATGTTCTATCCAATATTTGAACAACCTTTTGAACCTTTTCTTTGTACACTCTTAACATAGATAACAAAGAGCTAAAAACAACTTGAAATGAATTATCTGCAATATTTACCATGACCCATCCCCAAATATCAGCATAGGATGGAATGTGAGCTGAGTAAGGCACAACATCTGCAGATAAGAGGAAATAACTTTAATTTGATGCAACTGATGATAAAAGAGCATCATATAAAACTGGGAAAACATGTTTAGAAAAATAAATCTATTCTTGTCACTTACACTTGAAAACTTTCCTCAAGGTGTTGTAGATACACGAGAACACTTCTGTGTGACTAAATATTCCAGCAGGTCCTGCCTGAACAAGTAAAAGATTTTAACACTCAAAAGGTTAATGAATTATGCTTCTTTTGTTTATAGGTATTGACACATATATAGTGTCTCATTTGTACCTGTGTCACAAATATGCCACCTTGATTCAGTCTGGGCTTGACAATTAACTCGTAAAAGGATTTGGTATACAGTTTATAACAAGGACCTCCATCGATTGGGTCTGCCAAGTCGCCAATTATCACATCATAGCTCTCATTTCTAGCTTCTAACTCAGCTCTGTAACATGACACACAATAGGTTTGACTTAGTGGAAAATATAATATAAGTATGTATATTAAAGAATGACACAGCAGTCACAGTACACTATTAGATTATCGAACCTGGCATCATTGATGACGACCTCAAGTCTTTGATCACGGAATGCTTCCTTGTTCACAACTAAGTACGATTTGCAGAAATTCACCACCTCCTGCTCCAGCAAGCACATGGGTTTTAACTAGTCAATAATTAGCTCCATGATATATAAATATACAAGGAAGAGCTAGCTTTATACCAAAGAAATTTTACCTCATCTATGTCACACATTACAACTTTGTCTATGGTCTTATGCCTCAGCAATTCTCTTGCAGTAGACCCTTCTCCTCCTCCCATAATAAAAACATTCTTTGGGCTAAACATGGGATACAAAAGGTAGAGAAATAAATAAATAAACAAATAAAACTGTGTCTATCTCCATATCTTGAATTATTTTAGTGCAAAGTACGTACTTAGGATTGTGAAGCAGAGCGGGATGAACAAGACACTCATGGTAGATAAACTCGTCTGTCTCTGCACTCTGAAGCTTTCCATCAATTACCAAAGCCTGTAAAGGGTACAAGAAAGTGGCACACATAATAAGAGGCTAGTTTAATTTAGGTTCTTGATCAATAAAGGTAACTTAATGTTTTAGGAGCTTGTGAACCTTTCCAAAGGGCTTCGTGTCCAACAAAGCAATGTCTTGGTACTGGCTAGCTCCTGTGTGCAATATACTGCAATCGCAGCAAAGATAAACGAATAATTATAACACATGAATGACACGTAAAACTATTTTTCGAAGTTTTTTCTCTGTAAAAAATAAAGAGAGAAAGAAAAAAAGGCAGCCACGTTACAAAATGACTCTGATGTGTAACATTAGTGCCGGACTATGAAAAGGTTAAGTTATTTTCATTTGTGTGTTGTCTGCCTTTTTCATGGCCACGAGCAAAAAGAGCTTATGACTTTTAGAATCCCTTTTACTTTTTTCCTAGCATGAGAAGCTGGAATCATAAAAATGTCTGTGATATGCACAGCCAAGAAAACTCTAGACATTAGTAGCAGACAACTTGTACTGTATTTTTGTCTCACTCAAAACCCGAATAAAAAAGCTCTTCCTTCTTTTACGTTCTTGTTTTGTGGCTTTATTCCTTTTCATGAATCTTCTTAAATCATCATTAGCAAAAAGAAATAACTAATACTAAAATGAACATGAAAAAGGTCAAAAGAGCTCTCAAAAACCGGATGAGACAGTATATTTTGTTCTAATCGTTCCAAGAAGTATATGCAGAACTTCAATATGCACGATCCTGAACGCTTAAGTAAAATAGTAATTAATGTATCATAAGAAGCTATCTTTTCAGGATGTTCTACTGAGTTACTTAAGAACAAAAATAAAAGGTGGGGATAAGTATATATGTACCTATTGAGAGCAAAACACCATCTTAAGTCCTCTTCGATCTCTTCTTCATACCAGCAACTCTTCCTGTAACCATTGAGAGAATGGGTTTGTCCATTGACTCCATTAATAGTGCCATTGCTAATGCCATTTGGTAAAGCTATCTCGCCCATGGTAGCGTGCAACTGAGAAGCTTAGAAGAGGTATTGAAGGATGTATTGGAAAGAGAGCTAAAGAGAAAAGATAGCTAGAGAAGTGTTGCAGATTGGATAGGAGAATGGGAGGGGAATATAAGGAGGTGAAGATGGTAGCGAAATCAAAAGGAACAATGATTCGGGTTGGGAATGTAAAAACCAAGAAATCTAGCAAAGTGGATGTGCTCAATACATGAAAAGCGCAATATCCTCATGGGGTTTCGTAAAGTAGAATACAAATAAGCTTCGGGGGATTTCTGAAGTTGATTTGATATCATAGTCAGGCCAATATCTTTCTTGCACTTACTCGTACACTGTAGCATGTGCATGCTAATAACAGTAATAACAGAAAGCTTTTGTTCTTTATCATTCAAAATATAACACTGAAAGAAGTAACATAGTAACAAACGTTAATGACTAACATAATTAATGTGACACACACACATGGAATAATGGTACATACCATCAACACTTTCTTGTGAACTTTATGATGGGCAGCTAAGGAATTTCTCCGGAGTACATATACATGGCATGCACAATTATATTTAATGATGTTATTGCTACAAAGTTGTCACATTGGAGATTGTTTTGTTGCGTATTGTCATATACTACAGCTACTGGTATATTAGAAAAGGGTAAAAGGTGATGATTGTGGGAGTGACAATTACCGAAAATTCTGGTAATTCTTTTTCCTTCTGAGATGTGTGCAAAATTCTTGGGTTTGTAGAGGAAGACAGAAAGAGAAGGCAGCGTGCAGTGGTAACAATCATATTTATTCTCTTTGTTGTTTCAAAAAGCTATGGAAGAGAACTGCGCGTGCCTTACCATAAGTACTAATCATCACTGTCACCATCAAAGCAACCCTTCAGACTAATAAATTTATTTTCAACCCCACCATTACAAACAAAAAATTTAGCCACCCCTTGATGTGCAATTGGATATCTCATCTAGCCACAGAGATTCTTAGTTTGTCCTGGACCAAGATATTTGTTTTGCACCGTAAAACATTATTTCCTCCCCTCCACTGACTATGATATTATAAACATGATTTTAGACACATATAATAACTGATTAACTAAGATGGTGGATATGAAAAATAAGAGACTTCTCTTACTTCAAAAAAGTATATACTCAAGTATTTATCCCTCGTATGATCCACTTTGCGGGTCCATGAGGTTTATTGGTTGTTTTTCTGTTGATGTAAGGTTGTCATCAGCATGATGTTTCCACACATAGACATTAATGAGGACAAGGAGGGGGCGTAACATAAGATACTGTTGCTCATGCTGGCCAACCATGCATTCAAAGAAATCATCCTTGGTTGGGGGTTATGGGGGAGCTATGATGAACCAGTGTCCTCATGTGTTCAAGTTATTATGCTTCCAAAACTTCAAAAAATATACAAGTAACCCCACTGTTTTCTACTTCTCATACCATCACTAAACAATGTAACTAAATACCTTTTAAAAACGAATAAATTCAAGCATGTGGTGTGCGAGATAAATAAAGTAGATGTAGAAAGAAAAATAGAGAATTCACAAACAGATGAGAACTATATTCTGTTCTGCATCAAAGTACTTTCTGTGTGATATCGTGACTTGTAAAATATACACATCACATTGCAGAAAAATAGAAAGGACAAGACGCACCAATGTACAATTTTATACAAAAGGCCGACAGTTTTCTTATTCTTCTTTTTTCTTGTGCATGAATCTGTTGATCGAAATGGATTTTCTTTTCTTATCATCTTGTCGACAAGCGGGGAAAAAAACTAAACCAAGCATGCATAGCTTTTTCATCAAATACTAATTACTCTGGGACCTTCGATGAGCCTAATTGGTTTGATCCTAATCCAACTACAGCAGATAATAAAGTAATTGATTAAGACCGAATGCTTTTGCTAGACTAAAGTAGAAAACAACCAAAATTTGGAAAGTTTCTTTTTCAAGTTACGTGGTAAATCAAAGAGTTCAGAATTAACGTCCAGGTCTTTGTAATATATTATGTGTTTTCCGCAGTCTATACTTGACAAGTGGTTGAAAACAATCAAAAGTATGAAACGATAATTTGAAATCAGAGATCCAAACTATATGGTGGAAATTGAGATTCATAGGAGATTGTTGAGATTCTACAAGCAAATATACGTCGTTTTTTGAGTGGCTTTAGCATTATTATGCTTGGGACGTTATCTCCTTGTCATAACTCAGTTCTTTTACGACATTATTTGCCAACAAAAAAATTATTGATAGGTATAAATTTAAAGTTGTTCGTAAATTATACATTTCTTAGGACCACCAATGTCCCAAAAATGATGAGGGAACATGCACTCCGATACAGAAATTTTCAAATTTCAAACCATTGATTTAAGAATTGTATTAACAAGTACTTTAAGAATACTGGTTAAGAAATCAATTGATGGTTGATCTGGATGATAGGATCAATGAGGTCCAATCTCAACCATGTATAAAGTTAGGACATCCCAATAGTTTTGATAGCAATTTCTTTGTAATTTTGGTGTAAGTTGAAAGTTTCAACTTTAACAAGAAAGATAAAGAACGTAAAACGAGAAAACACAACAAATTTATTTTCTCACGTCTCATATTAATATAGAATATTTCCAGAATCATCTTGTCTCGCAAGAATCAATCATTCTCTATCGATTAAAAAATAAAATAATTCAAATCTTATCACTATGGAAAATTATATGTCGACAGCAGTAGGTACCACTTGACAACTAGTGCGATACATTTTTTTAATAGTAAAAGAGCATCGCAATGGTGTTCTCGTTAAACAGAAAGTACCACACCATTTTTTTTAATTAAAAAGTTACAATTGTAAAGTGACTTTAAGTGTCGATATATCAACACCAATTTATTTTAAGTGTTGAAATGATTTTTCTCATTCATTTTCAATGTTAAACATATTAGATGGATCTTTTTCGATTACGTAAGAAACACATATTTTTTTTATCCATTTAAAAAAAAAACTCATCAATCGAATGATATTCATTCATAAATAACAAATGAAACTATATTCAATGCGACAAGTTTTCAATTTTAACTAGTAAAATTGTATTAGTGTCAAATTACTAATGTTTCATGCATGAGACCTGTAATATGTAATGTTGTTTGGATAATGAAGATGGATAAATATGGTGGAAAACAACCGATTAACAAAATATTCTGACCAATATAAAGAATGACAACTTCAAGCCTAGTAAGCATAAATATTAGTAAAAGAAATTAAACTCAATCTAAGTAATGACTTTTTTCCTAGACCTAAACATAAATTCAAAAATCATGCGTGTTTACTAAATCAAAAACCTGTAACAGAAATGTTAACACATATACTTATACTCAATACGCAGCTACACTAAATCGTGATGTAATTTCCCATTAGAAAGTTTATGCCTTATGCTAGGGAATGAATAATCTTTGACTCTTATTTATACATTGTATCAATATCTATAATTTATAACTAATTATGTCATATACTTACTACGTGGGTATTAATTTATTATAGTTTATAACATCTAAAATTGTCAAAACGGACTATTTAGTTTAGCCCATCAGGTGAACTCGGTTTATTTAATTTAAAAAAAAAAAAATTGTTGATTTTTAATTTAATTTTTCCTTCAGTATACTTTTTCTATAATATGAAAATTAAAATTAAATTCCAAATTATTGGAATAATCTTGCAAAAACATTATCATATCGATATACTTATAATGACTAGAGATGTCAAAATGGGTTTCAACCCATGAGCCAATCTGGCTTACCATGGGTCCAAGCCAGGTTGGGTTGAGAAAAATTCATTTTTTTTAAAAGTGGGTTGAATTCAATCCGACCTACTTAACCCACAAATATTTTTTTATTTTTAATTTTTTTTAATAATTATTTACTATCCTCAATTATATAGGTTCACAATTTAATATTTTTAAATACTAGAATGTTGTTCAATAATATTTGAATAGTTTGAATGTTTAATTAATTTGATTGTCAAGTTATATAGTTGATACTTTAATCTTTAACTATAATCTTTATATAAATTACTCAAGCAACAGTCTTATAGACTTTTGTTTTTCTAAATTAGCATGATAAAAATGTGTAGTTTTTTATTTATATTTTGTTGAATAGCATGATAGAAAATGTGTAATATTAGCCATATTTTTTTGGACTATGTGGACACTTCCTTGGAAACAATTCATCATATATTGGTGGTGAACATAATGAAAACATTGGTTCTAGATTTTACTTTGATTGTCATGTCATTAGTTGCTTAACAAATTATTTAAATATTTAAATACTTAAAAATAAATACATAAATAATTTTTTTATGTGATTTGGTGAACCAACCCACTTAACCTACCAACTCATAGTAGGTTGAGTTGAGTTATAAAATTTCAGGCTCATTATAAAGTGAGTCGGGTTGAGTTCACTCATTTTCAACCCGACTCGTAATGAGCCAACCCATGTGACTCAGTTTGACATGTTGACCATGACAAATGTTAATATATATATATATATATATATATATATATAAATTATAAATTATATTAATAAGATAATTTCGTGTGTTCAAAAAGCTCTCTTTGAAACGTATTTTATGTACGGATGTTTTTCATAAAACTCATTGCAAAAGAGTTTTTATGAGTTTTAGAAGTCTTTTTCGAAAAATATATTTCGAAAAGTTTAGTTTTGAACATATTTCATATGTTTTAGAAATTCTGTTCTTAAAATTACATCATACGAAATTCGTTCCAGAAATTTTGTTCTGCACATTTCATTCCAAAATGTTGTTTCGGAAATTCTGAAAAACTTTTGGAATATATAATCTGAAAATCACTTTTTCTGACGGCAAGATTAATTTCAAAAGTTTGAGGGGTTCACAAAGAAATCATAGAGGTGCAGGAAGTAAAAGTCTAATGTTTATTTCTAAATACAGTTGACTTTTTTAAGGAAGGCCCATTTCTAGCAGCAAATGTAGGTACTCCTTTTGCATGAGTGAGGGCCCAATATGTATTGTCAATAAAGGCGTAGCTTCTTCATGTACCTCCGTACATTTCAACTTGCACCCTAAAGTTGTGAAATAATCTGTTTACCCATTGCACCTTCTTTTTCCTCTATCAACACATCCCTCTCGCCATTTTTTGTTCCTTCCAAATGCACCCCTCTCCCCTCTTCTTCATCCTCCGCCAGCTCATCTACTTCTGCCACCCTTCAATTTCTTTTTGTTATTAAAAAATATTTTTTAGGTTGTATAACTCAAAATATAATTTTTATTTTATATTTTAGAATGTACACGTTAAACTATAACATCTATATTTTAAATTATACATTCTGACATATAAAATTTGTATTTTAAATTATATATTTTGAAACTCAAAATGAAACTTAAGAGTAAAATTGCAAGAATCAAGCTCAATGTCTCAGATCCACAAATGATAACCCACCATCTATAGACCAATCCAACTCAAGCTTATTCCATGCCAAGTTATGCAGTGGACCACATTTAGTGCATGATGAAATACAAACGTGTACTTGACATTTAGTGGTATATTAAATTTTAAATGATCATTTGAGTTGAAATTATTCAAACTTGGCATATGTGAAAAAAAATATGATTTTAATTACGTAGTTTGATCTTCTTGATTTAAAATATTAAAATAAATTGTTGGTGGGTTTTGAAAATGTTTTGATTTATAGTATATGTATGCATGAAAAGACAACACTTGAACACTAACTTTATAAATTTCTCTTTATACACTTTGTGAGTAATTAATATAGTTATTTTGTGTGTTAATAATAAATCATGTTTATATTTAATGATATAACTATTAATGCTTATATATTATCATACTATTTATTGTGGTTATAATCATAATAATTAACTTAAAGTTGTATATCATGTTAAAGAAGAGTTTTACCGGCTCATGAAATTCTTTTACTTTTTTAAACTAAAAGGAAACCTTGTATGATACTTTACGTCTTTAATTTAAACAATTAAAAAGGCCCCCCTATGTCGTTTTACAACTAAGTATGAAGCACAGAGTCATATCATGTACTATGTTACAACTTTCATAAAAAGGTAGTTTAAAATAATAGAAAATAAAATAAGTGCATAAACTCACTATTTCAATTCTAAACTCTTATTTCTCATTTACAACTTACCCTAATTTAAATACTTCATAAAAAAAAAAATTGGTAATCACAACTTTTTGAAGAGTAAAAACATAATTTAGATTAATATCTGGTTGATTTCCACATTAACTCACAATAACAATGATTTTTAATCACTCAAATATTATAAATAATCTATTAGACAGTTATTTTATAAAAATAAGTCGCTTTATCCATTTATTACAAAATTATGTCAATTTATTAATTAAGTATATAGTAGAATCAGATTTGACTAATTTTTTCATAAAATAAATCGTTTTGACCTATTTACTAATTAATTATCTTACAGAGACAGTTTAGTAACGATTTAATTTATTTTTATTTTTTTAACAGTTATAATAATTTCTAAAGTTTATATACTTTATTTAAAAATAAATTTTTAATAATTTGATTAAAAATATTTTAAATAAAATTTTATGTTTGTAAATTTATAATAAAATGTAATAATAAAATTTTAAAATATTAAGTTTTAAAATATCAAAATTTTAATAAAATTTTATTTAAAATATTTTTAATCAAATTTAATTATTGTAAATTTTATAATAAAATTTAATAATATTTTAAAATATTAAGTTTTAAAAGATCAAAATTTTAATACAGTTTTATTTAAAATATTTGTAACCAGACTTTATTACTGTAACTTTTATAATAAAATGTAATAATAAATTTTAAAATATTAAGTTTTAAAATATCAAAATTTTAATAAAATTTTATTTAAAATATTTTTGATCAAATTTTATTATTATAAATTCTATAATAAAAATTAAAATATTAAGTTTTAAAATACCAAATTTTAATAAAATTTTATTTAATATGCTTTTAATCAAATTATTAAAAAATTATTTTTAAAAAAGGTATATAAAACTTTATAAATTATATAAAAGTTAAAAATGAATAAAGCGAAGTCAAATCATGTAAACTCACCCGGTCATATAATTAACTAATAAACTGATCCATTTTTGTAATAAAGGGATTAAAACCATTCAGTTTTGTAAAGAAACCCTATTACACACTCGTAATTTTTTTATTTCTTATTTATATATTCTTTTTAGTTTGGTATGTTCAATAGAATCCCTAAAAAAAATTATCAAATAGTGACTAATTTTATGACAAAAGATAAGTTTAGAAACTAATTTTTTATTTAGAGACTAATTCTTATAGTAGCCAAAACCTCTAAAATTGGTCATTAATCAAAGTTTTTTTGTAGTAAATGTTCTGATCTCAAATATGTTGAATAACATCGTTAAGTAGTCGCATCTCACTTTAGAGTTTGAAACTTCATCATGATTTTATTCTTAAAATACATCTTGAAAAGTTGAAGAATAAAGAAATATTTAAACTTTTATTGATCTTGACTTGTAAAGAACGAGATACTGTTATTAAACATACCGGTTAGATAAAAATACTAGGGTTAAATATGTTTTTGGTCCATCAAGTTTCAGTAAATTTTGGAATTAGTCCCTCTTCAAAACTTTATACCAATTTAGTCCTTCATCTTTAGAAATGCGTGAATTTAGTCCTTTTTACCAAATTTTGTTAAGTTTATTTGATATTTTAAATGCATTTTATGATAATATTTGAGTTAACATTGAAGCGAAAATGTGTCAAATGGAGTAAACAATTCAAATATTATCATGAAATGCGCTTGAAACATCAGATAAACTTAACAAAATTTGGTTAAAAGGACTAAATTCACGTATTTCTAAAGATGAAGGACTAAATTGGTCAAAAATTTTGAAGAGGGACTAATTTCAAAATTTACTGAAACTTGAGGGAGAAAAACATATTTAACCCAAAATACTAAACTTTAAACCCGTTGTTTAAAAAAGATGATACCAAACCATTGGTTGGTAACAAATATTCCCCAGCCATGCCAATTGTGTGTTGTCTTTCTTACAACTTGTCTTTTGGAAAATTGTTACCAACTCATCGATTGGCAACAAATTTTCCCTGCCACGCCAATTGCATGTTATCTTTCTTGTAACATATCTTTTGAAAAAATAAAAATCTTTCTTACTACACCTTAGAAGTCTAACGAGTAAGTTAAAAAAGCAATTAGATTTTCCTTAGCACGAATTTGTTTAACCTAAGAATCAGTCAAACTAAATCATTACTTAAGCAACCACGTGCTTTATCAACACTTGGATTTTATTGAGAATAGTCTTCCGTTAATTATCGGTAATTTTAATCAAAAGGCTTTTCATTTATAAATTTACAGGAAAAATAAACAAATAATGCTATCATTCCTTGATTAAAAAACAAGGTTATTAAATGTAAGTATATTTTTGGTGGTTGATGAGGCAGGGGATTTCTTTACTTTATCCCTTAGATTGAATGTGAAAAGACAAATTGTTTTCTTTTTATTACTTGAACTTAGAGAGAGTGTGAGTGGTATATAGTCCCTCTAAGTTGCAAACACCACAACCAGGGTTTGATTCAATTTTATGAAGAATGAAGCTGCTGGTTTTCTTATTTCTGATAACTCTGTTCATCTCTTGCACTACTTCAGCATCCACCAATAAACACCCCTTAGACCCTTTAACACCATCTGAGTTCAAGTTGGTTAGAAGCACAGTGCAAAAAACATACAAAGCTTCATCCCCCACACTAACCTTTCAATACATTGGGTTGGACGAGCCAGACAAAGCGTTAGTCCTATCATGGGAATCTTCAAAAACCAATAAAACCAAAGCCGCGACACTACCACCTCGTCGTGCTTTAGTCATTGCCCGTTTCAAAAAACAATCCCTTGAGATCACTGTTGACCTGTCCAAAGCCTCCATTGTCTCCACCAAAGTGTACACTGGGCATGGCTTCCCCATGATCACGTTTGACGAGCAAGACTTTGTTGCGGCGCTTCCTTTTAAGTATAAACCCTTCATGGAGTCAGTGCAGAAACGGGGTCTGAATATATCAGATGTTGTGTGTTCAACAGCCTCGGTGGGATGGTATGGGGAGATAAAGAGCAAACGGAGACTGAAGCTTCAGTGCTTTTACATGAAAGGGTCTTCTAACTTGTTTGCAAGACCCTTAGAGGGTATTACAGTGATTGCTGATCTTGATGAGAGAAAGATAGTTGAATATTTTGACAACTTTGATATTCCTGTGCCCAAGGCTGAGGATACCGAGTACGTAGCTAAAAAGCAAAAGCCACCGTTTGGACCAACGTTGATGGGAGCAGCTTTTGTGCAACCAAACGGACCAGGATTCAAGATCGATGGCCACTCTATCAGGTTATATAGTTCATACCATCCCTTTTTTAGCACTGTCACTTGATTTGAGGGTTTTTATTTGCATGGATTTTTAAAGGGTTATTAATCACACTTCTATTTTTCTCTTAGATTCAACTTACATCTCCAAAAGTTATTATTTTAACATAATATTCAGTTTAAATATTTTTTTTTTATGTTACAATGATATTTTATACAACCCATTATTATTAAATGGATATAGAAAAAAAATAAGCAGTGTCAAACAATGCTTTTTCTTTTGTAAATTATATTGATCTATATTTTCTGCGTTGTTTGTAATGCATACACCATGAATTTCTTGTGATATAGTTACTATCTATTACTATTCATATTTTTTTGAAGGGTTAGTTTTATAGGTAAATATTATTTGCACATAAAATTTTACAATTTTCTTATATTTTATTTTAATGAGATTTCTAATTATTTAGTATTTTATTTTAATTAAATTTGTTATTATTTATTATTGTTTATTTTGTTCTACTTAGAAATACAACTATCCATGCGAGAAAAACACGATAAACAGACTTATTTGTATAGACGATTTCTCAATATTTTATTTTATATGATCTTTTAAATTATTAGTGTTCACAAAATTTAGAAATATTTTATAAAATTCAGATATTTTTTGTTGGACTCAATCTATCCAACAAGATGTATTGGTAGAGATACTATTGTGCTTGTCCGAGCGATTTCAATTCAGACTTTAATTCGTCACTATTCTTTTATTATTTTCTTTTTACAAAATACGGATCATTTCAAAGTATGCAAGAAAATAATAATATAATTCTTCCAACTTCATATTATTTCTAATAAGAGTGGCAATCCAGATCGGTTTGGCTCATTTAAGTTCATTTCACACTTTACCCATAAAATGTGGGTAGGATTGGCCTGCTTTGCATAAGTTCTGGCTCGTAGGCTTGTGAGCCGGTTCACTTTTTTTTTTTTTTTAATTTCTTATGATAAAGCTTTCAATTTTTAACAAATTGGAAAACTTTAAAAAGTTT
>Ga0209589_1000919_pt1 | contig 45284 bp, 24 predicted proteins | sample CowpeawhiteBW_FD_187525 | JGI IMG/M metagenome (GOLD analysis project Ga0209589, IMG submission 187525) | Root nodule microbial communities of legume samples collected from California USA - Cow pea white BW (SPAdes) (version 2) | ecosystem: Host-associated > Plants > Roots > Nodule | place: USA...
TTACTATATTTTATTTATGCAATTTAGTTTAACTGCTGATAATTCATCGAATTAAAATTTCTGCATATATATGCTGATTGAGATAATTATTAATTTTCACTGAATCCGTTCCTCGTGGGTTCGACACTCCTACTTTAAATCATTATACTACAGTTGACTTTTGGTACGCTTGCCAAGAGGCCAACAAGTATACCCCGCATGCACACTACCACATGACTTCTTCTATTCACCACACACGCCTTTCTCTTGAATAATAATGGTCTTCTGAAAGATTCTCACACCAATTTTCAATGTTGCAGGTGAATGAGAGAACGGAAAAACATGCATTATTGTGAATAGTATTGTGCAGAAGCGTGAATTATTGTGAATAGCATTGTGCAGAAGCATGAATTTGGAATAGTAATATGGCAGCTTGCAGGTGCAACAGACGTTCAGGAATCACGTTCAAGTGTTGCAAAATAAAAGTGTAAGAAAAAACGTCATGGGGGAGCACGTTTTTTAATTGAAAGTGTATGGGGGTGACGTTTTCATAGTGGAAAGTGTATAGGGGGTGACATTTTCTAAATAGAAAACGTTGGGGGTGCATGTTTTCTAAAAAGAAAATGTCGGGGGAGGGGGGGTGGTGCACGTTTTCTAAATAGAAAATGTTGGGGGATGCACGTTTTCTATATGAAAACGTTTTGGGGGTGCACGTTTTCTTTAGTTCCTTTTTTTTCTTTTCGCACCCCAACCCATTCCTTTCGATTCTGGAAACTGAAACGCATTTGGTAAATAATGTTATGCCAACCACTTTCAAGTGTTTATATATACAATCACACCACCATTTGTTCTTCTATCAATATTTCCCTACATACCAAGCTTGACATCTCAAATCTCTTAAAATATATTTGCATACCAACGTGTTCATAATGAGTTCATGGAATTATAGAGGATCTTTTTTGTCTAATCCAATCGAAGACGAACCTGTCATTCCAAACATCGTCAAAGAGTTTACTTCCGATGATTTTTATGAAGACAATGTAGACGATCAAGAAATTGTTCTGGTTCCTACTATGGATTACAATCCATATGGGGAAGTCGAACTATAGGAACGAATGCAATTCGATTCAAAAGAGACAACAATGTCTGCCATAAAACATTATCACATCACCAATGGATACAACTTCAATGTGGTAGAATCGAAACCTCATCTTTACGTTGCACGATGCATCCATTACAACAATGGATGTCAATGACGTTTGAGGGCTAGTTACAGTAAAATCAGACATCATTGGGAAATCAAGTCCATTGATGGTACACATACATGTTTCTCTACATTAATTTCACAGGATCACTGCAATCTGGATTCCACCCAAATTGCTTCCATTTTTTTTCATTTGGTCCGAACAAATCCAAGCATTCGCATCAAAAGCTTGGTAGCAAACATAAAAAGTCGTTACGGATATACGGTCACATATAGAAGAGCATGGATAGTGAAGGAAAAAGCAATTACCATGGAGTATGGTGATTAAGACCAAACTTATAATTAAGTTCCCAGATGGTTACAAGCTGCCCAACAAACTAATCCTGGGACAATTTTCCAACTTTCCGATCCTCCAATTAATGTTGATGGTGAGGATGAGACATCCACATACATTATGGAACGTTGCTTCTGGGCATTTGGACCATGCATTGAAGGTTTTAAGTATTGTAAACCTGTTGTTCAAGTCGATGGAACATTTTTAACAGGCAGATATCATGCCACCTTGCTAACTACAATTGCTCAGGATGGAAATAGAAACATATTTCCTTTGACATTTACAATAGTAGGTGCGACAAAAGAGACATTGATTTGGTTTTTTCAACTACTACGAGAGCATGTAACTCCTCAACCAAATCTATGCCTAATTATTGATAGAGGCAATGGAATTTTGTCAGCCCTATGATCGAAAGAAGTTGACTTGGAATCATACAATCTTCACTTTGTCTATTGCATACGTCATCTGGGTCCAACTTCAACAACCGCTTCAAAAATGCAGATCTCAAGAAACAATTCATTAACTTGGGTATGACATTTTCCTAACTTTACATTCCACATGCACAAAATATTTCCTTCAAACAAAATATTATTTCATTTAATTATATTTTTCTTTTTCACAACTTACGAAGTCAAACAACCTACCGTGCAAGCAAAAATTTCAGCTATGAGGTCCCAATTCCCACAAGCAGTAGCTTAGATTGATAAAATCACCTTACATAAGTGGTCTCAGGCTTATGATGGGGGGCGGAGGTACACCCACATGACTACAAACTTGGTGAAGTACATGAACTCTATGCTTAAGGGGGCTCGATCATTATCTATCTGTGCACTATTGAAAATTACATTTCAAAACATAAATGCTTGGTTTGTTGAACGTGGCTTAAAGGCAGACTCTATGTTAAGAGCTGGTGTCAATATCCAGAAGACGTCACTGCCTTGCTCCAACAAAATCACCAGAAATCCGCATATTGTCATGTTCAACGCTACGATCAAGATAATTCTGAATTCGAGGTGCAAGAGATATCGAACCCCCATCAATATCGGCCAAAACCAATCTGATTCACTGTCAGATTAAATGATTGGTGGTGTGATTGTGGTCACTTCCAAGCTAGTTGACTACCCTGTCATCACGTCATAGCTGTTAGTTCTTTTGGTCATATGCCACTTACAAATTTTATCGATCAAGTTTACAGCCTTGATTACATAAATAAGGCTTATCAAGTCCAATTTCACCCACTACGAAATGGAGACTATTGGTCAACATATACAGGTCTTAATTTCAATCCGAACCCACAAACTAGGCACAATCCGGACGACCTACAACGACTAGGATCCATAACGAAATGGATCAACCCATTACGGATAAACCAAAAAAATGCTTTTATTGTCCCACTGAGGGTCATCATAGGGGACAATGTCCATTTCGCCAATAATTTGTACATTTTTAATTTCAATTAATTTACTTGTCAATGCTTTTTTCTTCTTTCTTCAATGTCAAAATTAAGACAATTTTTATGAAAATAACATTTCTTATGCGTTCATCCACTATAATTTCAAATACTTTATTCTTTGATGGACCAAAAAACTCTATAAAATCATTACAAATTATTATGCTTGCCTTTGTATCCAATTCAAATTTAATCAACTTTTTTTTTTTAAAAATTGGGACTGTAATCGATTACAATACCTTTGTAATCAATTACATTTAACCCAAAAATAATGCATTATGCATGTAATCGATTACAGTTCGTCCGTAATCGATTACATTAGATCCAGAACACTGCAACGCATGCAGTAATCAATTACATCATAGGGTAATCAATTACTGCATGAAAAATGTTACCCCCTGAACGATTTCATGTAAAAACATGTCCCCCCACAACGATTTTTTTTAAAAATAGTGCACCCCACACGATTTCGCCCTCTGACTATAATTGACCAAAAAACGTTTGGGGGCATGACGATTTCTTCATATGAAAATGTTCAGCCCCCACACGTTTTGCCCATATTGGTAATTTTTTAAAAATATGCCTACTTCCGTAATAAACCCAACTGAAATGCCTATAAGGGAAAAAAGCCAAGAAATGAACTTGACTGGAAATTACTCTCTCTGATCTCTATTTTGCCTCCTTTCTTAGTCACAATAGGACTGTTTTTATAGTCTTTTTCCTCTATTTTACTGACATTCCAATTAGTAAGTAAGGCCTGACCTATCCTCCCGCGTTGACTTGCATAACTTTCCCGTATATCTTGCCAAGTCGTTCTCCCTGCCACGTTTTCAGATTCGTGTCTATATTCGCGGACTAGTTCCTGATATCTAGGCCTATTTTCCTCCTATTGGGTGTGCCCTCTTTCGTGGTGGAGTTTAGTATCCATACATTGGGCCTAATGGGCCAAATTAAAATTCTCCATACTAAACTTTTAGGCCTTTGGCTACACAAGTCGGATCCCGAGCTCGAACCCTTAACAACTTATACAGGTCGGATTCCGAACTCAGATCTATACCAGTACACCATACTAAACCTTTGGACCTTTGGCTACACAAGTCGGATCTCGAGCTCAGACCCTTAACAACTTATACAGCTCAGATTTCGAACTCTGACCTATACCAATACAATTTTATAAGAGCATTTGTCCATTGATCGACCGTCGGAATAATGATAAACACGAGGTTTCTTGGATAAAACATTTTTCTTGAACAAAAAATATAAATTTTCATATGTTTTCTGCATGAATGAATAACAAGAAACTAATTTTAGAAACAAAAGATCGTTAGTCACGATAGTGACCAATTTAGATACTAATTTAAAAAATTAAAAATTATTGGTTACTAAAATAGTCATTATTATAAATAAAAAAGTATAATTAATCACTAATTATAAATAAAAAACCAGAATTTGTCATTAAATTGGTCACTAATTAATTAGAGACTAATTTATAAACTAACTCATTTTAGTAGTCAAAACTTAGGTAGCTAACTTTTAGTGACCAATTTCCTTTGGTAGCTAAAACCATGGTAACTAATTTTAAAGACCAATTTTAGTAACCAATTATAACTTTTTATTCATAATAGTGACTATTTTAGTAACCAATAACTTTTAGTTTTGTAAATTGGTATCCAAATTGGTCACTATAGTTACTAATTATTATTGATCACTAAAATTGATTAGTATTTAGATGTTTTCTTGTAGTGATTGTTAGTGACTACCCTTGTACTTTGGTTGTCACAATAGAGTTGGAACAAGAGAATAAACTGATAATTTAGTGAGCAACGTTTGTATTTAGGTTATTTTAGCAACAACACTAGCCAAACAATGAAATTCAACTTTAGTCGAGGATGTAACAATAACATGTTATTTCTTTGACCACCAAGAAATAATATTTTGTGTCAAAATAAATGGCAGCACCTGAAGTAGAATGTTTATCATCTAAGTCTAAAGCCTAATAAAAATCATAGAGAGCCTTTATCGAAAAGGATTGTGAAGAAGAAGCCGGTTGAAGACATAAACAATAATGAAGTGAGCATTTCAAGTATCGCAAGATACGCTTAACTACCAGCCAATGAGAATCCAAAGAAGAAGCATAAAATTAAAACACTTTATTCACAACATAACTCAGCTCTGGTCAAATAACGATAACATATTGAAAGCATCCACAATTGATCTATAAAGGGAAGGATCATGAAAATGGTTTGAACCAGCTTTAGTAAGTTTGTAATGAGCTATCATGGGAGAAGAAACAAACTAAGTTTGTAATGAGCTTGGTCTTTTGTAAGAGACCTCTTCTTTGGGTTAAAAGAAGAGAACCACCAAGCATTTATTTTATTTCGATACTAAGAAAATAGTCTAATTTTCCCAATTGTTTGAGAGAAAATTAGAGAGAAGATAAGAAATGAGTATTTGTACCACACAAACAGAATTGCCAATAACGATTACATCATTTACATAAACCAAGATAGATACAATGTGCTTGTTTGCAACATACACAAATAGGGAGGGATCACATTTATTGCCAGCAAACCTAAGTTGAAGAATGGTATTCTCAAGCCTATGAAATCATTGACTCCAAGCTTGCTTGAGGCCATAAATGGCTTCATGTAATGTGCACACCAGAGATTTATCAACGACTTCAAATCTTGGTGGTTAGGTCATATAGATAATTTCTTGAAGATAACCATTTAGGAAATCATTATTAACATCAAGTAATTCAATTCCCATTTATTTGTTAGAGCAAGAGTAATTACCAAGTGGAAGGTAAAGAGGTTAACAAAAGAAAAAGTCTCATTAAAATCACAACTAACATCTTGATTAAATCCCATAGTCATTAATTGGGCTTTATACTTGTTGGCAAAACCGTTGACATTCTCTTTAATCCGAAATACCCATTTACAACCAACTGCATGTCTACACCGGGAAGCAAAAAAAGATTCCAGCTTTTATTAGCAATAAAAGTCTCAAATTCTTGTCTCATGACAGCCAACCATTGAGAATCAACTAGAGATTGTTTCATAATTTTTGGTTCACAATGTGCCAAAAGAAGAGAATGATGAGTTTTAGGTATGTAAATACCAGACTTAGATCTGATTTGCATGAGATAGACATTTAAGGTTGTCCTAGGAGGAGAATTTAGAGTCTGAGATGATGAAGTAGACAAAAGATCTTAAGATGTAAAGGAACATGTAGAAGGAGGAGATGATGAATTAGAAATATTAGGAACAACAATAGTAGGTTCAAGGGTTTCAAGAGAAGAATGAAAGGAAAAATTGGCACTAGGAAAAATAACAAGAATAGTGGTAGGAACTAAACATTCAACTTTGGATGAATTATTAGAATGAGAGGTAGAGAGAAATAGGTCACGAAAAGAATATGTCGACTCGTTAAACACAACATCCTTCGAGATATACAACCTACCATTTGGAGAGTGTTAGCACAAGTGACCTTGGTGTATGAATTTGATGAAGCATGTGTATGAGATCATATGAGGTTGATGAATAATTGATAAATATTTGTTGATGATCGAGCTTCTAGTTAGTTGAATCTGGAAATGACATGAAGATAAAGAAGCTTGAATGTTGTATTGTATTCGTATACTATATGACATAGGTTAGATGTCGTTTTATCTTAGGTTTTTAACAGGTAAAAATGTCTGCTGCATATAGTTTTGGTTTGAATGTATTCAATGAGTTGAATTGTTATTCAATCGACTAATTTCACTTAAGTCAAGTGAAATCAACAGATTGTACGGACAAATCAACTTGTTGAATTCACTTATGATCAAGCTATATAAGCTGGTTTTTAAGAGAGATGAGTAACAAATTGAGATTTTTGAACGTGAAAAATAGTAATACGAATTTTGAAAACTCTCTCTCTAGAATACATAGTGTGCAACTATTGATTGAAGATCTTGCTTGATATTGGAAACATTTTTGCTTGGTGGAAGCTTGAAGAACATGTGTTGATTAATTGTTTTAAGCTTTTAATACCAATGAATTCATTAAGAACCACTAGTGTAGAACCACTAGAAACATTGATCCTGAATGTAGAAATCAAATCAAGAAAAAGATAAAAGTTGGAATCTATGAATCAAGGATCATGAACCAAGTTTTGATAGCAAAACTGAAAATGGGTTTGACCAAATTTTTGAATCTTTGAATTGCAAGAATTCATAAAGGAAAATTATAAAAAGTCAAGAAACATAAAAAAATATCTAAATAAAATTAGAAGACAACAAATCATAGAAAAAACAATGATTAATAACATGAAATTTGTGTTGCACCGAAAATCTGTAAAAATGGGTTTAAAACTTGTAAAACTAGAACTAGAATCTGTAAAATGCAGAAAACCCAGAACATGAATTGTAAATTGAATAAAAGACAAATGGAAAAATAGAATCCACTCAAAAGTAGTAAAATCAAACAAAGAACAAAGAAGAGAAATGAAAATTTGGCATTGAATTGAAAGCTGAAATCTAAATACAAGAAAAGAGTTCAATCACTATGGGATGGCTAGCAAACTTGCTCACATTGTAGTCTAGTTCCCCTCCCTCCTTCGAGCAACAACACCTCAAAGACTCCCAAAAAACTAAAACTAAAACTTTGAATTAAGTTTTATGCACGCGCGCGCGCGTGTGTGTATGTCTGTGTGTGTGTGTTGGTTTTGTTTTTATTCTACTTATTATATCCTATTTAAAGAAAATAAATACATGAACCAACTTAGACTTCTAGAAGACAAATTCTGAAAACATATTTATACAATGTATTTCTACTTACATGGTCTCCTAGGTAACTAACATAACTCCTCTTTAACTTCTTCTTGACTTCTCTAACTTCTTGCTACTCATTCCATGAATCCATGCAAGTCAGCTTGATGCTTTGTCCATCCTTGCTACCATCTTGGATTGGTGATGTTGACACTTTAAACTTTGCTTTTGGCTGTTTTTATTCTTTTACTTTGCCAACTTTCTAGGCTTCATGTCTTTAAATCTCATCTTAAGCTTGTTGGACAAAACAATTAAAGCTCAAATTAGTCAAGTCAAGAAGGTTAAATCAAAGATAGAGTCAAAACAACACGATACTAAAGTAGTCTTAAGATCAAAACCCCTTAAACTAGAATTCACTCTAAAAACACCCTTTTTAACACATGTTCACTAAAACAAGGATTTTTAGAAGAAAGAATGAAAATACTCTAAAAACAAAAAATAAGGAAAAGAAAACCTCCAAAAGAAGAGCTTCAAACTACTAGAATTGTGCCTAATTTATCACTTAACACACCCCTACACTTGGAGGTTTGCACTACTAGGCAAAGAAACAAGAAAACAACAACTAAAGACATCTCAACAGCATTGAAACATCATCTACCAACTAGCTGATCTTATTTTTTTCACAAACCAACCACCAAAAGTAGCTTCCATACCTCATAGCTGTCAAAAACACATCAAACATGTTAAGTTAAACAACATTCAATTAAAACTCAGCTTAAATCAAAATTAAAGCCTCACAAGAGAATGTTTCTCTAATTCTCTCATGCATATATGGTAAGTGTATCACTGAGCATACTCTTGGAAAGCCTCTAACATCCACTACTTATAATCAATCATAACGCAAGAACCATTAGGACTTTATTTAAAGCTTGTAATGCAACAAAGATCAAGTTTTGAGATTGTTGAGCAATAGACAAATTGAAGGTGAATTGAGTAACATAGGCATGGGGTTGTGGATGAGGCATGGTATGTTTACAGGGTGGTGTCAATGAATTTCATAAAGGACATGTCTAAGAAGAAGGTCCATGATGTTCATAATGTTGTGTTGGGTGTATATTAGAGTAGGGAGTATAACGGGGAACAATATAATTAGGGTCAAAGTGGTGATAACAATGAGCAACAATGTGACCAAATCTGTTGCAGACCTGACACTAAATTTTACATGACCACTAATTGAAAAATTTATAAAAAAATAAAAAAAATTGAAAATTCCACAAAATGACACGTGGCATGTACGGAGACGATGTTAACATTGACTTAACGGCAGGGACCAAATTGAACATTTTAAAGAATTAGAAGACCAAATTGAACCAAAAAATAATAAGGAGACCAAAATGAACCAACCCAACAAATTAGGGGACCAAAATGATAATTAAGCCATTATCCAATTTTTAATAATCACTTATTACAAGAGTCAATCGAATAATTTGTTCATAAAACGTTTTTAAATAATTTTTGAAAATGATCTAATATTTTGTATAGAAGCTATGATGACTTATGCTTCTTAAACATAGATATAAAATTTCTATATACAAATGAATCCCACATTTAGTCACTAAAGTTATATAACATTTAATGCAATGTCAACAAAATCTTCAAGCAACTTCAGATCATGTCATGAAGTTGATCAACTTCATCAACATACTTATCCTTCTTTTAACGCAAGCAATATAAATTTACAGAGATTATCTTACTAGGGACTTGTGTAGGCAAATAAGTTATATTTTAGGTTAACTCATTTTCAACTCAACCAACCACCCTTTCAATTTTTAATGTTTAACCAAACAAAGATTGAAACCATTATGAAAAAAGAGGGAAACACTGTTTTGTTTGCAGTGTTGCAAAACTCAAGGTTTGTACTGTGTAAGTGTAACCATTTAATTTTATCATGGGACCAGTAGTTGCAATCTCACCTAGTGATGCATTCTCTGAATTGACCCTTTCTCTGTTCTGAAGTTCACATGAACGACATCAATGCTCCTACCCCTCCCCAATGTTTCACGCTTTTCTTCAATGCCTTACCCTTTTATGTCATGTCAGCCATAGTCACATGCTCACAAGGTATTGCTATTCATATTAATCAACTCAATAAATGAGTCACCCATCATAATATGCTTAATACATTAACTTTCCAAAAAGGAAATAAATAGAGATTTTCTCCAGAGAAATCTGTCATCAAAATCTTACGTCTCCTTTTTCTTTATAATATGTTTTTTTCTCTTTTGGGTTTTAATTAAGAACTGATATTTTATTGAACAGAAATATCATGTGACAGAATCTAAACCACTCTGCTAAGTGCTGTAACTGTTAGTACCATTTTATGTATAAGAAAGTAAAGAGAACCGTGACAACTTATAACCCTTCGTTGATACTACACAACCCTTTTTTATGTGCCTATGGTTGCATTTTCCCGAGTGGTATATCTCTATTTAAAGGAAACCCCATTTCTCAACTTCCCCAATAGAAGCTATCTTGTTCTTCTCCAACAAAAGAATCTACCACCACTTCTCTCTCCTACTCATGAACTCCATGTCTTGCCAAACAACATTCACATGTCTTTGTTTCTTGTGAAAAAAAGATAAAATTATTTTCAACTTTTTGCTTGGAGTTGCTTCTCCACTAACCACTGCTCCTCTTTATCCACACCCCTAGAATTCATCATCTTCTACTAGCAGCTAAATGCTAATGCTCTGAAAGAAAACCGAAGTTCTACCTCCTGCTGCTCATAAAGATCACATTCGGACGCTTCCCACCATTTTTTTTTTCCAAACTTGGCCATGAATCCCATGACCCTCTTGCTCCTTTTGCCTTTGTTCACTCAGTTTTTGGAAGTTGAGCCTGCAAAACCCAAGCTTTCAGGGAAAACCAGGTTCCCCATCTCACAAATCAGTGTGATGGGCTTTGTTTATTGTGATTTCTGCTCCAACAACAGCTTTTCCGGACACAGCTACTTTTTGCCAGGTGATAACTCTCAATAAACCTCTAGTAGAATGCTTTGTGTGTAGTGTTTTAAGTTGGAATGTGCATATGAACGAGTATTTGAATGTACGAAATGGTTAGTTTCTTGCAATGTGATAAATTATGACTTGAATCTTCCTCAAAAGTGCTGTTTATGTTTAGTGTTTAGTAGTGTCTCCATATGTTGGATTCTGTCTGAAAGATGAACTCAAAAATATGTTTTTTGGTACTAAAGAAAGAAAGAACTGCTTTCCTTTTGTGTTGAGAAAACAATTACTCTCCCTAAAACAGAAAGAGTTCAAATAGGGGTGCATCTTACACTCTTTTTTCTTGATAATTATGTCCATGCAGGTGCTGAGGTAAAAGTAGACTGCATGTTCAAAGCACTCTCAGAGAAAACTGCAGAACAGATTTCACTTTCAGTTAACAGAACTACGAACAAGTATGGGATGTACAAGCTGGAAATTCCTTCAGTGGATGGTGTGAAATGTGCAGAAGATTCTGCAGTTGTGTCTTCATGCCAAGCAAGCTTAATAGGTAGCTCATCCTCTGCTTGCAATGTTCCTGGCTACAGAACCACTTCTAATGTGATTGCTATCAAAGCAAGAAAAGCGAATCTCTGCATATACAGCTTCAATGCTTTAACTTTCAGACCATCCAAGAGGGACATCACCTTGTGTGGTAATTAAAAGAACAAGCTTACACAAGTAGCCCTAGAGCTTGGTCACTTGTGTATACATACAAATTTCAAGAAAATAAATGAAAAAAAAAAAAAAACTCATATGTTCTCTTTTTGAAGCTCTTTTACTGCATTATTTGTCTGGTAATACTGTTTTCATGTTAGAGAGAGTATCATGGAAGTAGAGTTTGGATGTGAGAGATAGTTCCTTTTTGATTTATGCAGTTGATTAGGTTTGTTAAAATGTACTAGTAGATGTATATTGTACAGAGCATGTAAGTTGTTCAAGAAAGCAACCCATGAATAAACAAGTTATTGTTATGCATAATATATTTCCCACATGGATAAACACTTTGGAAAAGAGAAGGGAGAAGGAGCACATGGATCAAAATAAATGGGGCAAATCTTCAGTTCAGATCAATTTCTGCATATGCAATTTTTTTCTGAAAAAAAATGTTAACATTTCCTGGTTTGGTTTTGTAGACTAATAGTCATAAAAAACCCATCAATTCTCTATTAACTATGCCTCAAATTACTACTTGCTACCTGCTAGTAGACAATTGATTAATAACAGCATTCTATGAAAATATCCAAAAGTGCAACACAACTGAATCCAAAATTCCTAGTGTTAGCAGGATCCTTCTCCATCACTTTTAAGATTTGCCTCAATATCATAGAGCAATTGTTCTCCATCGCTTTTAAGATTTGCCTCAATGTGTCATATCATAGAGAAATTGTTCTTTGTCCATTTATATGTATACACGGGCCCTCAATCATGATGCAACTTGCTATTAACTCCAGAACTCCGTACAGAGAATATGGCAGGTAATTATCAAATATTGTCCCTCTGGTCCTTTTTAATCTGCTATACTGTGGAAGATAATTGCAACCAGCCTAATCAACAAAGGATAATCAAGAACAATGCCAAAACATACTTCTAACTTTTCATTCCACTCTTACATTTATGGCAATAATTAAGGAATGATAGTTCTTATTGAAATTTAGGGTGTTTACGGATTGAATATTGAATGATTCGAATCACATCTATTTTATATCTAAATAATTGGTTAAATTTTTTATCCAAATCTATTTTTTCAGCAAAATTAGTTTGAATATTTTAAAATCAAAATCCAAATATTTGGATCAAAATTTAAATCCAGTCCAAATATTTGGATCAAATTCAAAATATAGAATCCAATTTTTGTGAAAGAAATTTAAATTGATTTTTTTTAAATTTGGTTAGAGTTGTCAATTTGGCTCAACCCTTACGTGGACTAGGGTCAAAAAGGCCCACAGGACAAAAAAGCCCTCCATTAATGAAGTCCACAAGACCAAAAACCATACAAAAACCCTATGGGTCAAGGTCCGCCCATCAACTTTCTTCTTAAACATGAAAAATATATTATTTTTTAAAATATATTATTAAACTTTTTGTCGTCGGCTCAGGGTCGACAGGTCTATTCCTCGTGCCACCTGACCTCACACAGTCGGGTCATCGAGCCCACCTGACCCGTTAGGGTCGTCGACCCTGCCCGGTCTGTACGAGTCGTCAGGCCGACTCAACCTGTCTGAGGATCGGGTCAACTTAGCCTATCTAGGTCGTTGGGCCGACTCAGCCTTTCCGAGTCACCGAGCCTGCCCGACCCATCAAGGTCGTCAGACCTGCCCAGTCCGTATAGGTTGTCGAGCACAACTTGTTTGAGTTGGATTATCCATATTTGAAAATCTTGATTTAGAGAATGGAATCCAATTCATAAAATATATAAAATATAGATTAGATTGAAATTCAGATCCATTAAAATGGATTTTAAATGGATTGGACTTTAAATAAAATGGATTGGATCACAGCAAAAGTAGATCAGATCAAGATAATTATATTTTTTGCCCACCCCTATTGAAATCGATGAAAGATAACATAACAAATTATGGTTAAAATATGTTAATAAGATTAAATAAGTCATTTAATTTTTATAGTTTTATTTTTTAGTTTTTATATCTAAAAATAACTTCTTTCAATATAATTTTATTTTTTGTAGATATTTTTAGATATGGATCTTTCGTAGATATAATATAAAGACTGAATGTGGATTTTTTTAATATAAAAATTAGAGACATTTCTTTTTTAATTATGAGAACAAACGAGTAATTAATGGCAATTAATGTTGGCTTGTATGACGTGGAAAAGTACTAGTTCAAGTGGTTGAGAGTACTTGGTCATGTCGAAAGGAATTGGGTTTGTGTCCTATGTATGCTAATTGGGTGTTATTTTAAGTGTTTATTATTTTAAAAATATGCTTGATCATGATGAGTGATAATATAATCCTAAATTTATAGGAATTATCACGAAACATGAATTAGTTAAATTGGTTGTGCATTGACTTGACATTGGAATGGGTGTGAGTTTGAACCTTGATAGAGACAAATTAAACTTTCTTTTTGCCAAAATTCATTTTGGCATGAATGTGAAAGGCCAGAAACCCTAGCTGGCAATGGCAATTACAATCACCATTAAAGTGAGTTTAGTTTTTCTTTCCATTAACCATCATTAAGGCTTAGTAATTGGAGCAATTAAGGGGAAAAGAGAGAGGTTTGAAGGTTGTTGTTGGTTAGAACTGAGAGGAGAGGTTTCCATACCATAAATGGTTCTAATTGAGAAGAAGGAGAGTTGAATTGAGCAAGCACTAAAGGGGCCATTCTTGATCAAGGAAGAAGCTCAAGAACTACCAATTTTAAGCTAGGAATCCAGGTTAGGGGAGCTGAGTTTGTTTTATATTGTATTTTTATACATTCATGTAATGCATGAACTGTTGATATTGTATGAACTGCATGGCGGTGATGAGTAACCGCTAGGCGACACGAGCCAAGTTGCTCATTTTTTATGTTGTGGTAGTTGTTGAGCAACTTTGATCGAAGGGAAAGATATTATTATTTGAGAATGGAAAGTTGGATACTAATGTGGTGAGAAATAACAAGTAATCAGAATTAATTGGACTAAATTGGTATGAAGCTTTATGGTTTTTTTGGTGAATTTGGGGTTAATTGTAGTTGAAATTATGATGACAGAGGATTGATAATCTAGTAGTAAGAATTGAATGTAGCCACATGTTGAAAAATGGATTAGATTATCCTATTGAAGAAGAAATGGTAAAAGGTAAGGTGTTCTGGGTTTGGGTTCGTGCAGGTGTTGATGAACTCTGGAGAAATCAAGGTTTGAATGCACTGCCTAACGGTACCAAGTTTGCTGCCAGGCATCAACGCGGCAGTAGGTGCAGTGAGGTTTGGGTGACGCAAATTAAGGTGGAATTGTGATTCTAGGTAATTATTTAGGTCATACAGGGAAAATATCATAAGAGACTTGTGGTATGAGAAGTGAGAGTTGTCAACACTCAATTTCGTCCGGGTAAAAAAAAGTTTTTTTTTACCTAGATAATAATTAGGAAGAAAGTTAAAAAAATACAAAAAAATAAATATTTAATTAAGCATAAATATATATTTCAATTTTTACTTTTTATCTTATTTCAACTTTATTTTCATCTTGTTTTTGTTTTGTTTTTGTTCGTTTTACTTTTATTTTGTGGTTTTTATTTTACTTCATTTTATTTTATTACTATTATTATTGTTATTATCTTATATCATTTTTATATCCATTTTAACTTTTTTATTTTATTTTTTTGTCTTATTTCATTTCTTTTTTATTCATTCTTTTTATTTGGTTTCGTTTTTATTTTGCTTTGTTTTATTTTATGTTTGGGTTTAATATATTTTAGTGTACTTTTATTTCATTTTAGCTTATTTTTATCTTATTCCTTTTTATTTAGTCGTTTTTTTTAAAAAAAAAAAGTGATAAAAAAAGGTTTAATGAATGGTCTAAGTGATTTTGAAAGAGGTCAAGGTGCCTGCACCCGCCATCAAGCCCTACTTGCATTCGTCATTCTACCATTTCTTTATTTGGGTAATGATTAGTTGTGCAGTCTATGTTGTAGTTAGTTTGTATACGAAGATGGAAACTGTCTCTAATATCATAGGGTGGCTGAGGTGCAGGAAGTAATAATATGACAAGGCAACCTCCCTTTTGTTGGAGGGCTTATGTTCCCATGGATCGAGGATTCAAAAGGAGGGGAGAAGAAAAGGGGATTACAAACGGTTGGAAAAGGAGAAAAAAAAAGAGGAGGATAAGACAACAGAGGGGAAGGGAAGGCAAAAAAGGAGGAAAAGAGTAACAAGCAGCTGGAACAAGGAGAACAAAGACTCAAGACCATCAGCAAGCCAAGGAGCCCCAAGAGGTGTGGCACCTCTAATACTTGAGTGAGCATGTTGCAGGTGTGTTAGGTATGATATGTTTCATTTCCAATCTTGAAAGCCATGAACGAATATGACATTATTATGTTTGCTGCATTTTATCTGTAGGAGTCGTGATTCAAATATACTGCAAGATTTTGGTAATCCCCATTCATACCTTCATGTACCTCCTACTAATTACTCATGTACCCCTATATTTTGTTTTCCACTTTTATCCTTCTTAAATAATTTCATCCTTTTATTTATTTATTTTATTTAAAACAAAAACAAAAACAAATATATTTGAAAATCATCAAAAATTGCAAAAAAAATAAAAAAAATCTAAAAAATAAAAATGTTCTCTTTCACTTTATTGTGTCTGTCCGGTCACTCGCACCGTGTGACACTTATTTTCTAAAAATCCCAAAAAAAATTTCTTTTCTTGTGGTGTTTGTCCGGCCGTCCGCGTCGTGTGACACCATTTTTCAAATAATCTCAAAAACACCAAAAAATACAAAAATTTTAAAAATACAAAATATCAACATTTCCCAACAAACATTTCTTTTAAGAACTACGTGATCCTTGATTCTCCATTGTGAGATACGTAGGAGCAAGGCCAGTCCTTGTCAGGTTCACCTCTAAAAAAATCAAATCATTTTCTTTGTTTTCCATATATCTTGTAATGAACTACATAACCCTGATTTCTCATTTTTAATGAGAATACGTAGGACCAAGGTCAATCCTTGTCAGGCCCAAAAAATAAAAAAAAAATACTTTTGTTTCTTTTTAGCATTTTTGCCTTATTATTTTTGGGGGAAAATAACATTTTTGAAAATCACATCGACTTTGCATTTTTAATTAAAGGTACCGCCCTCGGGTGGGCGCTGTAGGGTGCTAACATCTTCCCTACGCGTAACTGACTCTCGAATCTAAAATCTGGTTTTTTCGCAGACTTGTTTTATTTTTATGGTTTTCCGTAGTTTTCCAGAATAACTATGGTGACGAGTCCAAATATCTTTTTAAATCCATTTTCTTTTATGGTTCGTCATCCATCGCGATCCCGGTTGCGACAAGAGTTAATAAATATAATGAGAAATTTAAATGGGTAAACTTGAAACTTGTAAGCATGGATTGAGAAGAAAAGGTTAGTTATTAGCTAGAGGGAAGTCTAAATGTTACTAGAATGGGAAGCCTGAGTATGTTTGGTATACGTTCAATGGCTTAGGTAGATATTGCATTGATTAATATGGAGATGCATTCATAGAGAAACAAGAGACTATGCATATAGGGACTTAGAGGTGGGAGATACTGTGTGGTATAGAACTGATTAGGGAAAACATAAACAAAATTTCTACTGTTCTAGAGTCTTTTGAAGAGGAATGGTTGTGTGATTAAATTCGGTAATGATATGGGTTAGAGTCGAGAAGCTTCCAACATGTATATGAATGTAGTTGTGATAGTATATAAGGTTGTTATAGATGTTGGGATATTGTTGTAGGACTCACATGTATTGGGAAAACTGGACTATAGAGAAAAACTAGTAAGTTTCACTGTACTGGTGTAGCGTTTGACGGTGAGGTTGGAATTGCTAGGCGACGGGATTTGTTTCGCCAGACAATAGTTGTAGGATCAGAGGCTCTAGAGGCGTGAGGCGTCTTGTGGTAGAGTTGTTTTGTCAGGCGGTCTGTAACTGAGTTTCGCTTGGCGGCTCTGGAGTAATGCTAGCCGATAATGCTGAATCAGGACTTGTGATTTGTTTGCTTTGGTTGGGTGTGGTCTACAAGGCTTTGGTGATACCTTAAAGAACGACTTGCTGGAGTGTGCCTTGAGTTGTGGCTCGAAATGTCTCCCTTGAGTTGTGGCTCGGGATAGAGGGAAAACATGTGGCATTCCTTGAGTTGTGGATCGGAATGACATCTCTTGAGTTGTGGCTCATGATAGAGGGAAAACATGTGGCATTCCTTGAGTTGTGGCTTGGAATGAAATCTCTTGAGTTGTGGCTCGGGATGGTGGATGAAAATGAGGAATCCTTTAGTTGTGACTTGTACGAATGGGTCCATAAGCTTTCCCTTCTTGGTAGTTAGTCGACGAGTTTGGTAGTCTTGGGACTAGGAAATATGTTTGTATTGGGAACTCCACCTGGCTTTACAGAGTGTGGTCCGTAGCAGGTTCCCGCACGTGTTCTATAAGTTGTGGCTTGTAGGTGTGGCAACAAGGGTATCTTTAGGTATTCATATAAAGACGTAGATCATGGATAACATGGTGGTGGCCATGTGGCTTTGATCAAAGGATAGAGATCCTTTGATGAGTGTATGTTTATATATATTTGAATTATTATATGTTACTGATAGCTCACCCTATCTACTTGTGTTTGGCGATGATAGTGTATTACGTTACATGGGAGTTAGATGATGTTGCAGGTGGTACTAGTGAGGCATAGACTCGGAGCGGGGCTAACGTGGGGAAAAACTTTATCAGAGATTTTATTATTTATGGTTTTGAATAATTTTGTAAACTTTTATTTTACCCGACTTGTCTTGACCTTCAACTTAGGCTCACTCACCTCGATTCTTTGGCCCAGACCAAGTCAACTCAGTTCTTTAACCCCGGCTAACTCAACGTGCCTTTGTCTCGGGCCGACTCATTTTGATCCTTTGGCCTGTCCGAATAAATTCAAACTTAGACATGAGCTGACTTGGCTCAACGTAGCATGGTGAGTACCCAACTTGACTCAAACCAAGGTGGACTTGACTCGACTTGGGCCCGACTTGACTCAGGTGAATGTGGGCCTGACATTAGTTTATTGGAGGTAGGCCTGACATGACTCTAGCAGAGGTGGACCTAACATGACTATGCCAAAAGTGGGTCTAACATGATTCTTCCAAAGGAGGGTGTGACATCCAAAGGTGGGTTTGACATGGCTCAACCAAAGGTGGGTCAAACTTAACTTAGCATGAGGTGGGCCTGATTATAGTTGCCTAAAGCTGAGGTCAACTGACTTGGCTTATGTGGGCCCAAACTTACTCTACTCGAGGTGGGTCTGACCTTACTCGGTCCAAAGTAGGTCTAACTTAATTTGGCCTAAGATAAGCCTAGCTTAACTAGGCCCGAGGTGAGCCCAACTTGTTTAGAGTTGGGCTCAATTTGACTTAGACAAATGAAGAAATCCTTAGATGAAGGAAGTTAAAGCTAGATAAGCTCTAGAGGGTTTTGAAAAGAGGCTTAACACCAAAAGAAATTCTCTAGGGGAGGTAAAGAATTTCTTAAGAGCATTGTAAAGAGGTTTAGCATAAAGGAAACCCTACATACAAGGAAATGCCATCAATTGAGCAGAGCAAGCAAACTTTGAGTGCAAAGGTTTTAAAGAGGACATACTAGGATGACTCTTGAAATAAAGGGTAGATGTAATGTTGCAGACATTGAGTGCTAGAAGGCTATATTAGGTATAGTTCCATATTGTAAACATTTTGCTATCTGTTGTTAATGGGTTTATATAGTAATATCCTACTCATCATGAGTAGTTAAGCTTCTTTATGTTGGAATTGAATGGAATAATGACTTCTTTGTACTTTCTTCTTATTTATGCAATCATATTCAAATGTTTATGTTTTCCATTTGATTTAGTTTTGTGCTTGATTCTTAAATTGATAAGGAACCTTTGTACTTAATCATAGATATTGAATGAGATTGGAAAATGGTTCCATTATTTGAACTAAACTAAATTATCCAAAGCGAGCAACTATCAAGAGTGGAGTTTTATTTGTATGAGTTCATATTTATGCACTCATTTAATGTTTAATTATATGTATTTAATTGAAATTTTGTGTTTAAAAGGATGTCTTAATTAACAATTCTGATAATTGGGTTTATTGAACTTGTGTGTCAAAATGCACAACTTAAGTATCTTAGCTTTCCTTAGCCAAAGTGTTCCCCAACTAGTTTCACCAATTTCTCAACGAAATTCCTCAAACAAAAATTATGCTTTTTAAAAAATAAAAATAACTAAAGAAAATAAAATAAATTTTAGAAAAAGAAAATTGAGAAAAAGATGTTAGTAATAAACAAAAATAAAATAAAAACAAAATAATAAAAAAAATAAGAACTAAAATGATAAAAATTCTAACTGTGTTCCCCAACAACGACACCAAATTTGATAATGTTGTCGTTGACGCGATCAAATTAATACTATTTATCTATAACAACTCCGGTATTGTTTAGAAAATAGTCAACAAAATAGAAAGGGTAAAGTTAACCTTAGGTCGCCTCCCAACGAACACCAAATTGATTTCTAACAAATTAGCTCTTATAAAAAACTATACAAAAGAGTTAGTCAAATAAAATAAAATAAAAAATATAAGAGGATTAAGATAACAAAGAAAGAAATAAAATTTAAATGATAAAAAGAAATAAAAACAATAGTAAGAAAAATAGATTGATTCCATTGCCTTTTCAAAATAGGATTCATCATCGGTTATCTAAAGATTATTGCTCAATTAGATATTGTTGTAGATTTGCCAATTAATCAATGTAAATTCTCAATTAATTTGTTGGCGCTCTCACTATTAACCAAAGTAAATTCTCAATTAAAAGCAAGAACTATGTAGATTAGTCATAGTAAAGCTCAAGTCTGGGGTTCGATCCTCCCTGGGAACAACCCACCTGCAAGTTGGTGCTAGAGGTGATGGGTTGGGGTGTATTGGGCTGCGGACCTAACACAACCGGTTTGAGGGTGGCAGGTGGGATGCTTGGTAAGCCCAAGAGGATCCAGGGGTGTTACAAAACAACTCCATAGAAAAGTCCCCCAAGCTAGCCCACGCTCTGTCTTTATGCCTCACCAGATCCACCTGCAACATCATTTGCTCCTATGTACCGCGTACACAATCATCGCCAAACACAAGCAGATAGGGTGAGCTAACAGTTAGACAACATATATATATATATATATATATATATATATATATATATATATATATACATATATATCATTACAAGCACACCAAACGAATTCCATTCTTTGATTTTATTTCACATGGCCACCACTATGTTACCTGTGTTCTACGTCTTCCGATGAATATCTCAAGATGTCTTGCTGCCACACCTACCAGCCGCAACTGGTAGAGCACGTGCAGGAAACCATGCTACGGACCACACTCCGTAACGCCAGGTGGAGTTCCCCATACGAATAACATTCGTAACGTCCCAAGACTACCAAACTCGTCAGCTTAATACTGAGGAGGGCAATCTAACTAGACCCATTCGTACGCGTCACAACACGCACACTCATACCGGCAACACTCGCCAACCCAAGCCACAACTCAAGAGTTCCTCGTGTTCATCCGCCATCCCGAGCCACAACTCAAGAGATGTCATTCCGAGCCACAACTCAAGGAATGCCACATGCTTAACCCCTATCCCGAGCCACAACTCAAGAAACACCAGCAAGCCGACCTTCAAGATATCGCCAAAGCCTTGTAGACCACGCACATCCAAATCAAGCAAAACAAATTTTGCTACAGCAACATGGCTTGACGCTGCTATGGAGTCGCCAGGCGTAACACGCTTCCAGACTGCCTGGCAGGGAACACGTACCGCCAGGCGCCAAGCGCCTCAAATGCCACTGTCTGCAAGTGTCGCCTGACAGGATGACCCTCACCGCCAAGTGCCACACATTCTAGTAGCCCTTGTGTGTAGCTATCGCCTAGCGGTCAAGACAATACCACTAGGCGCTACACCAATATAACGAATTGTACTGGCTTAAACCTCTTAGATTTGATTTCAGTTCTTCTCCTCTCATCCGTGATACATCGCATAATTACCCATCATGTAAGTTCCATTATATGTTAATGAACTTACCTTAATTATGCCTTACTATCATCCTCATCCTCATTTGGCCAATTCATCACATCATAACACAATTACATGCACTCCAGTATTAAATTAACATACAACATTTCACTCTCAGTCCAATTCTCACTGTAATTGATTACCAAACCCAAGAATCCCTAATTATTCAAACCCTAGAATGAGAATGGGCCACAATGATCCAATTTCCCCTTATCACATCATGATTTTACAATTATTCACTTCCCTTTAATCAGTTAATGAATTAGACACCCTTTCCATCAATCAAAACTCGCTTAGAAAGCCCAAAACACCAAAATCGAACCCAAAATTGGTTCGCGTCACCTGGCGGGTGTTCATCATCGCCAAGCCCTTCATAGAAAACCCAAAATCTGGGTATCAAACATGTGTCGCCTGGCAGCCAGAATCATGCCACCAGGCGGTTCCTCTTCAGGAACCCAGAAACAAGCATAAAGAGATGAGTCGCCTGGCGACAGTTCATCGCCCGCTAGGCGGTTTCTGGAAAAATTCCAGAAACATAAAATCCATGTAATGTAAGGAGACGATCATACATATACATGCTATAATTCATACAATTATGCAAAAACATAAAGAGAATGTAGTCCAGCTTCCCTAACTTGGATTTCCTTGCTAAAACTTGAAGGTTCTTGGCTTCTTCCTTGATAAAAAATGGACGCCCCGTGCCTCCTTCTCACTTAGCTAGCACAATCCACTCTCTAAATTTTCTCTTCTCACAGTGCTCACTAACAACAACCTCTAATTCTCTCTCTTTTTTCCTCTTAATTGGCCAATTACCATGTCTTAATGGTGGTTAATGGCAAGGAAACAGAAAATCACCTTAATGGTGATGGTAATGACTATTCAAGGATCATTAAGAGTTGTTTTCCAGCCTTCTTGGCTACCCCTTGGCCAGCTAGGGTTCCTTTGCCCTTTTGCATTCATGCCAAAGAAAATTTTGGCAAAAAGAAAGTTTAATTTGGATCTACCAAGGTTCAAATCCATAACTATGCCAATGTCAAATCGATGCACAACCATTCAACCAATTCATGTTTCGTTATAATTCCTATAATTCTAGAATTATATTATCACTCATCATGATCTAGCACATTATTAAAATAATTATAAATTAAATAACACATAAATGGCATATATAGGACTTGAACCCAAGTAAGTCCTTTCACACAATCAAGTACTCTTTACCACTTGAGCTAGTACTTTTCTACGTAATACATGTCAGTGTTAAATGCCATAAAGGATCCCACTACCCGCATTTATTAATTATTTATTTATTTAATTAATTAAATTTCGCGGATCTTACAACTTTGCTTGACTTGAGCCTGAATTGACTCTACTCGACCTAACGTTGATCAACTCAATTTGAGATGGGTCTGACATGATGTGGGACTCGACTTCTCGACCCAATGCAAGCCCAACTTAATTGGGCTTGATGACCTGACCCAATTTCTCTCAATCCCACTTAAGCGTTATTAACCTAAATTTGGCAAGAATCAACTTGACATGGGCTTAGCCTAACTTTTGTTGGACGTGGGTTTGCCCCAACTTGGTTGAACGAGATCATGGCTCACTTGGCTCAACCTGGACGTAGGTCGACTCAACTTGATTTGATTGAATATGGGTTGGACACAACTCAATCCCTGTTGGACCCGACTTTACTTAGCCTAACATGGGTCTAGCCCTACTTAACCTCTAACTCCACCAACTTGACATTGTTTTAGCTCACCTAATTTGATTTAGGATCAACTTGACCAAGATTGGCCTAAGTTTGGATAACCCAGCTTGACTTGATCGTGCCTCTATTTGAGACTAGGCCTAACTTGAGAAGGTTTTGGCTTATCCAACGTATCTTAGGTCTAATTGAGCTTAGCATAACTTTAATGTGGCCTACTGACATATTTTTGGTTATCCAAGTCTAGTCTTAAATGACTTGAGTCCAATCTAACTCAACCTTGTATGAACCTAAGTAGTGTTATCTTATATGGATGTGACATAATCCAATAGTTCTTATTTTAAAATATTATACAAAACTTAATTTTAAATTTTCAAAATTTAGAAATTATCTTATCAAATTCAAATGTACTTAAATGAATTGGAGAGTTAAAATTTAAAAATTTGAATTTGAATATAAATTCATTTAAATAAACTTAGAATAAAACTTTTTATTTAGATAATTACAGATTGAATTTTTAAATATTTATCCTCATATTTAGGAATACGTGAATTGCAATTATTGAATAGCTTGCATCACCCTATGAAGAATTTAATTGAGTGACCAACTACAAATTTAATTATGTACATTCGTTGAATTCTGTCTAACGGTGCAATTGATCAAGCATGGGCAGGAGTAATTTGGTTCAAGCGGTGGCTGATTTGATCCGGAGATTCATACTTGGTGGCTGCCGCTTGATTCAATTATCACTGATTATTACTAAACAAATTGTGCGCACATGAAACTTTCTAATCGTGGGGCCCACAGTTCGTAAACAATTTCAGCTGAATGGGCTTGCAGTGAGAGGAATTGAATCATGCAATTTTAATTTGGTTGAACCGCAAATTTAATCTCAAATTAGTAAAACAAATTATGATACAAGATAAATTAAATCAAATAATTAATTCTTACACGTGCCATGTGTGTCAGGAAATATGGGCGGAGAAAAACAAGGAAGATCCATATCCTAAACTAACACAAGATCATTTAGGTTGTGTCCCTTTCAAGTATTTAGGTTGTGTCCTTTTCAGCATAAATTTAAATTAAATTCACAAACAAGACATAAAGTTTCAATTATTGATTGGTACAAATAAATTCATAAGCACAATAAATACTTTCTTCTTCCATAAACAACAGAATAACTTAAGACAAATAACACAATGACATAATAACACATAGTTTGTTAATTATATCTGCATCAACTCTTGGAAAATCTTCATGACAGTAGAAGGCAAACCCAGAAGCACATTTATATTTCTTCGCTCTTGGCCATGTGAGAGGAACAAAATCACTTCCTTCTCTGGAAGAGACACTGGCCCTGAAAGCACAGGGTCTCCCCATCCAAAATCAGTGGTGTGAAAGGAAAGTCTAGACCAAGTTGTGATGAGAAGAGTGCAAGCAAGAGAAGGCCTTGCTCTTGTCACCTCAAAGTAATCAATGGCTGATCTCATGTAGCTATCTGTCACCATCTTGATAGCATCTTGAATGAGTCTCACAGCAAATGAGAGAGGCTTTTGTGTTAGTTCCCCAGCTTGGCACACAGAATTTGTCAGCACAATTCCATTTCCAAAGTACCCTTTTGAAAGAGGAGGGTTGAACTTGGCCCTTCCATCAACAGCAAAAAGAAGCTTTGTTTGTTGCTCAGGTAGCATTTTCAGTGCCTTGGTTCTTGCTATCCACACAAACGCTGAGAGAACTTCAAATGTTGTGCATGCATCAAGAGCCCCATCTTGCATTGCTTTCTTCTTCAGCTCCTTTAGCTTCTCAGGGTCAAAACAGAAGGACCTGTAAACCATTTCATCTTCGTATAAAGTAGCAGTGTTTGATTTGTCTTCTATGTCAGCAAATTCTTGATGCAGGTGCTCTATCTTTGGTGGGTTTCTTGCCTTTAGTATGCTTCTATCAAGCACTGGAGGGATTGAAAGTGGCAAGTCTCTGGCCACTTGTCCCCAAGAGTTCACAAACTCCATTGCACCAATGCCATCAAACATGCAGTGGTTCATGCACAGCCCAAGAGCAAAGCCTCCACATTTGAACTTTGTCACCTGGATTATAGAGTTCACACTTTCAGAACTGCAATACCTTGTGAGAAGTGTGGGACCATTTTCTGAATCATTTTCTTGGTGAGAATGAATGCATTCACAAGTACATGGGAAAGGACGCATAATTAAGAGATGTTGTGTTGTTAAAGTTCTGACACGGATTTTTACTGTCATTATATCAGAAATAGAAGCTCCGGTATTTGCAGAATGGATAAGGTTAGCATGAAAAGAAAAGATATAGTGCTACTGATAAAAATTCAGAAACTAAACCAATTTTAGTCACAAACACTAGCATCCTTAAATTTTGTCAAACAAATGTGCTGCTAACTTTTATATGAGACATTCAAAATAGTCATATTTTTCCATTTATAAATCCTACCAAGAACTTGATAAATTGTTATAATAAAACAATTAAGAATTATGTACCAAAAACAAAGTAACTCCTGAAGGACAATGATAAAACTTACCTGAGCAACTAAAGGAGGCATCTGAAGAATGTGTTTTGCTCCAGGAATATCATAAACCAGCTTACCAAGAGTACCAGGGTCTGGTTTTGTGATGTCACCAATCTCTTCCATTGAACAGTTTGCTTGAGCCTCCACAAACAAGGCACCTTCCCCTGTGCAATCCACTATGAGTTTACCCTCTGAGCTTATAGTGAGTCTCCCAGCAAGAGGGTAATAGTGGACAAGAACCTTCTTCAGTGCATTCTTGATCACTTCCACAGCCTTCTCATTCCCCCTCTCAGCAGTTTTGAAGCAATAAACAGTTCTCACAATCACTGCAATGTTCTGGTCAAGGTTAGATAGGAAATACAAACCCTTCTTTGTTTCTTCAGCTGGTGGAACAAGAGTTGGTTCACCTAGCTTCACACTAAGCTGCTGGAAACCATTCTCATTAGCCATTTTCCTTAACAGCCTACAGAAAAAAAGCAATAGAAACATGAGTAGTGAATGGAAATAGAAGCACTCTATGAACTATTGAAAATAAGTGATCATGAAAATATAAGAGTAGAGCATGCAATGTTGAAAGCATCATCAGGAACACATGTGGTGTTTCTCATACCTGTGGTGTCCCTCACACAATATGACAAGGGTCTGAGTTCCCTCAAGGGAAAGTTGCAAGGTATATATGTATGATGTAGGTGGTGTGCTAAGATGTTCAAAACATAGCAATGGAACAAAATAAATATAATGTGAAGGTGAGAGGTAGTTGTTCATTGGCAACGGTCCAAGCTACTAATAAAATACGTGGTATCTTTAGGACTTGATTGTCTCTTTTTTTTTCACTTTTTGTGTACTGTGGATCTATGTGGGTGAGGGTAGGCCACTAGTAAAGAGACCAAAGACAAAAGGAACCAAATCAGAAGATGAACAAAGATGAGCTTGTTTGGTGAGGTTGGTATCCCAAATTTGCTAACCTAATATTTTGTTTAATTAGTTGTTCCTTCCAAGATCATCACTTTTGGAAATTAACTCAAAATAGCATCATCGTGTTTCAGTGGCATGATTTTGAAGTACGTGTTTACATTCACATTGAATCCTCCCAAAAATTAATATTCAAATTATTATTTTAAATCTTAACCCTTTATTGGGTTAAGAAATTATTTTTAAGTTTAGAAATGATTTTTTTTTTAAATCATATTATTGATGTGAGATATTCACCGACATTTTGACAAAATAATATTTTTAAGTTTATTACTTTTTAAAATTATGCCTTAGTGTATTTGTTCACACATAAGTCTATTTCCAGAACATCAATTTTCCTGTTGTGGCGCAGACAAAATCACTACACCTACATCGAGTGTTTTCTGTTTTCTTCGTTTGAAAAATCTATATAATTTAGATAAAGACTGACACATTTGTTTTAACTTTTATTTAAATTATAATTTCATAATTTTCATGCCTATTTTCAAATATTAATTTTCTGTTCATTAAAACAATCCTAAATTGTAGCTTAACTGATCTAGCTTCCCAAAGTTAATTATGTCAATAATTGAAGATGATAATAAAACAATTAATACTAATAACATGTATTATAGAAAGTCTAGAAAGTTGGAGGAGACGTTGGAGACTTTTGTGATATTACTTGTTTTGTATGTATAATAGTAACATTTGATAAGTTACATGGTTTTGGTAATATTGATGGTGCATAAGAAAACATGAGGTAACCCAAAACTGAACGTTCATTCGTAAGGAGTTTAGTCAACTATAATCTGATAAGCGAAAAATTGCTAAACTTGTAGACCTTAACTTCTTTATTGGGCACTGAAAAATCAACATGACTTTGACCTAATTTTTAGATAATATTATATCTTAACGTGCACAAGTACATGGCCAGCGTGAAGTTGACATGTATAACGACCCAGAAATAAATTATGATGAAGTCACAAGTTAAACACACAAATACAAGTTTAACTCTTAAATTAATCATCGACTCAAATTAGTTTATTTTAATGACAATTTAATTTCTAATTTCCTTTTACTTTCTAGCTTAATTTTTATGTTTTCAATTTTAAAATTTTGGTTAAATCTAATTTGGGGTTGAAAAATATGTCATGGCACATATATCAATATACCAACTCATTAAAATTTGACGGTCGAGTTAAAATTTTTAATCTGTCAATTAAGTTTAGTCTAATTCACTTAGTCTTTCAAATTGATAAAAAATTTAATCCATCAATCACGTTTAGACTAACTCACTAAGTCCTTCAAATTGATAAACTCGAGGTGAGATGTTATAAGCTATTCGTGAACCTGTTCCTATAAATTGAAAATTAAAATACAAAATAATTTAAAAATGAATTTTTTAAATCATTAACACTTATAAATTAAGTTTCAATTATTAATTATGATAATAATTTTGAATGTAAATATAATAATTATTTTAATTTATCTAATTAAAGATATTAATTAATCAATTAAAAATTTAAAATATTTATATCATTAAATATATTTTTAATATTTATATACATAAATCAATTCTAAAAGTAAAAAAAAAAAATAGTTGGTGAGTACTTCCACTAATTTGTTGTCATGTCCTTTGGTGGAACAAGTCACAAATTCTAATCTATTTTACTACGGCGGGTTAGTCTAACTCACTTTAGTTTTAGTGAACCAATGACAAATTAAGTAAAAACTAGCCAACCCAACTTATTTTGTCACTTCTAGATCCAACTTTTGATGAAGGCATGACCACCACACCAAGTACCATGCAACCCATCCCAAGGAGAGCTACAAGAAGTATGACAAAAGGGGAGTTTTTTCCATCTCTATCTTTGTTTAGCATTTCATTAGTTTGATTTCCATGAAGTTGGCTTAGTTGACTTTTCTTAGTTGACTTGTTGACATTGACTCTTCCATATTTACTTATTTTGTAGGACAATTAAAGATGACAAAGGAGGTGGAACAAATGGGAGCATAGGTGGCGCAAAAGGAGCACATATGAAAGAGAGAGAAGAAGTTAAGCATTTTAGAAAAATCTAGGATCAGGGACCACATGCCTTGGTCAAGAATCCACCTTGAAGAGTTCTAGAAACATCAAGAATGTTTGACCACGCTTGTCTTCGTTGAGACTTGTAACATCCCGACCGGATATTACAAAATAAATTAATAAAATAAGGAAGTAATAAATAAGCGTCATTTATTAAAACATCATTTCCCAAAAACACAGGAAAATTGAACATTTATTATCTCAGAATTTATTTCAAAGTCCATACTTATAAAACTCAATTACAATACCAAAATCTGATAATATAAAAGTTATTATCTCATAATTTATTTCAAAGTCCATACTTATAAAACTCAATTACAATACCAAAATCTGATAATATAAAATTTTACAATTCCTTTAAAATCATAAACTTAAAACTCGGATAAATCTTTTCTCCCATATCCCACGCTCTAGCGCTATATATGTCTCACCAGATCCACTTGTAACATCATCTGCTCCCATGTACCGCGTACACGATCATTGCCAAACACAAGCAGATAGGGTGAGCTAACAGTTAAACAACACATATATAAAACATATGTACATACAAACACACTAGAGGAATTTCTACCCTTTGATCCCATATCACATGGCACCACCATGTCTTGCTGCCACACCTACAAGCCACAACTTGTACAGCATGTGCGGGAAACCTGCTAACGCTAGGTGGAGTTCCCAATACAAACATAGTTCGTAACGTCTCAAGACTACCAAACTCGTCAGCCACACACTGAGGAGGGCAATCTATCTGGACCCATCCGTACGAGCCACAACTCGCACACTCACACCGACAACACTCGCCAACTCAAGCCATAACTCAAGAGTTCCTCGTGTTCATCCGTCATCCCAAGTCACAACTCAAGAGATGTCATTTCGAGCCACAACTCAAGAGATGTCATTTTGAGCCACAACTCAAGAGATGTCATTTTGAGCCACAACTCAAGGAATGTCACGTGCTTAACCCCTATCCCGAGCCACAACTCAAGGAATACGTTCTGAGCCACAACTCAAGGAACACTAGCAAGTCGACCTTTGAGATATCCCCAAAGCCTTATAGACCACGCACACCCATAACAAGCAAAACATATTTTCTGCCTCTGCAATATTGCTTGGTGCTACTCCTGAGCCGCCAGGCGAAACACACTTCCAGACCGTCTGGTGGGGGAAACATGCTGCCAAGCGCCAAGCACCTCTGATGTCACTAGCTTACAGGTATCGCCTGGTGACATGACCCTCATCGCCAAGCGCCACATGATCTTGTGTTCCACTATTTTGGTAGCTTTTCGCCTGGCAAGTCTATTATTACCGCCAGGCGCTACACTAGTACTTGTGTATTACTAGTTTTTCACGCTTCTACAGATCAGTTTTCCAACCCTTATACTCATCACATCACGATACTCAATCTCTAATGAAACACCACACATCTCTACCATTGGAAGTTCCTTTCCCACATGTAATACATTTGTTTCTCATCTTCTCATATTCATCAAATTCCTGGTTCAATGCCTAAGTTCATTAAATTACCCTCACTCCTAAGGTTCATACAATAATTCTCCACTGATTCATACTTTCAGTCATGATCTTAACAGTACTTCTGGTTCACGTCCTCTATTATAACACAATGCATTACCCTCCAACATTTCACATACTCATTCATTCACAATTAAGATCAAATTGCTTATAAGTTATCCAAGGACTAAGGTATCCTACCTCTACTTGACTTAAACCAGTCACTGCACCTTTTTATAATCCAACCTCACTTTCATTGTGATATTAACATTTTAAAATGTGTAATCCCTATACACCTCCTTTAATCATGCTTATCTTTCTACCTCCAAGGTATTCAAAATAGCGGATTTCTCTTTTAGTTTTACGAACCATTTTCTCTCAGCCCTCCAATAGAATTTACCCTCGTTTCCACAAGACCCAAAACGCAAAACAACCACTGCGTTCTTCGCTGTCGCCTGACTGTAACTTACCCTGTGTTAGGCGGTGCATCAGTTCTAGGAAAAATCCTAGTTTCTGTCACACCTGTCACTCTCTCCAAAATCCCCAGAACGCATTCCTCTAATGATTTTCGTAATTCAACAGCCAATTTTACATCCTGCACTAGGTAATATCAATTTGGAAGTGTGCCTACACGTCCCTACTACAATTCGCACCTTAATCCTCATTAACTTGAAAATTCCCAATTTCTCAAACCCTAACCACACGTTCATATGATTTCATCCAATTAACTTACCACCGCGGTGTAATTCAAAGGTTATAGGCCTTCAATACTTAAGTAATGGTTTAGGCTACCCTTTCCCCCATCCAAGGTCAATCTAGAATCCCAAACCTGCTCACATCGCCTAACGGATGTTCTTCACTGCCAGGCAGTTCAGACAAAAACCTAGAAATTGGGTGGCACAGTTTGCGTTGCCTGGCGGCACATAGCTCATCGCCAGGTGGTTCCTCACAGGAACCCAGAAATGAATAGAAAACAGCATGCATCGCCTAGCGGCTTTGAAGACCTGCCAGGCGGTTTCTAGAAAAATTCCAGAAATACACAATTTCACAACACATCAAATCTTAGGCATCCCATTCAATCATACATCATAAAAAGATAAATAACACGAAGAAAATTCATGGATTCCAGCTCCCCTAACTTGGTTTCCTTACTTAAATTTGAATATGTGAAAGTTTCTTCTTGACTGAAAATGGCTTCCCTTAGCTCTCCCAGAATTCAGCTCCAATTAAGCACTCACTAAACTTTGTTTTCCTCTTGAATGGCACTCCTCACAATGCTCTAAATTTTCCAATCTGAAAACTCTTCTTTTCTTCCTTAATTTGCCCCTTTAATTAGATCTTGATTGTAGTTAATGTCCAAAAATGAAAATGCCATTAAAATTAGGTTTTAATTATCATTCAATGGTTATTCCTTGGTGGTTTTCCATCCCCTTGGCTGCCCCTTCTAACTGCTAGGGTTTTGGCCTTTCACATCCATGCCAAAAAGAAAATTGGCAAAAAGAAAGTTATTTTGCTTAGGCCAAGGTTCGAACACAACCATAAAATTGTCAATTCAATGCACAACCATACAAACAATTCATACTTCGTGATAATTCCTATAATTCTAGGATTATATTATCACTCATCATGATCAAGCATATTATTAAAATAGTAATCAAATAAATAACACATAATGGCATATATAAGACTTGAACCTAAGTCCCCTCACACAATCAAGTACTCTCAACCATTTGAGCTAATACTTTTCTATGTCACATCAATCAACATTTAATGTCATAAAGGCTCCCACGACCGGCATTTATTAATTAATTAAATTTCACGGGTCTTACAAGACTCACCTTAGAGGCAATGATCACTAACACAAAAAGGGCTTATAATGTCACCCATTCAACGTCCGCCCAAAAGAAGCATAACGTCAAAAATGACTGGTGGCATTTTTTGTAAATAAATTGACAAATTTTGTATTATCCCAAGGAAGCCCTAACATCACTTAATGTTGGCCCGAAAAAGTCCTGATGTTTTCTACAAAGGACGTCGGCCTAGAGAAGCCCTAACATCACTCAATGTCGGCCCAAGGCAGCCTTGACGTCAAAATGTGTTTTAAGTCATCCCCGCGAATAAGAAAGTGTCAATTGTTTCTTCCCAGGAGCTTATCCTTCATCGTCGCCGGCAACAAAGACCTCCACAGGTGAGTTTGGCTTTGTTTTCCATCATTAAAGTTGTTGGGTTTTTGTTTGTGCATTGATTTAATCATTTTGAACCTATTGGTTTTCGCTTTCATCTCCATTTCATGTAAAGGCAATGTTTTCATCCCCATTTCATGATATTTGAAAAATTTGTAATGAAATTAATATTTATTATTAGATGTTTCATGTTGAAATGATTCTAATTTTACTTGATATTTTAATATTATTGTTGAATTGATGTTTTATATATGAATATTATTATAACTTTAGTTCATAACATTGATCGAACCGTATTTCCCGTTTGAGATTTAGTACAAATGACTAAATTTTGAATTGCTTGTATTAAATCTTGAATTGTCCAATCGGATAGTTTGAAAATACTATTTTTCATAAATGGTTATAACATGTATATTGAGGTTTATGCATAAATTTGATAAAATTTTGATTGAGGTAATTTTGTGTTGTTTTATGGATGCATATTTGATTATGATCATAAGTGATCACTTTCATTTTGTGTATTTCAAAAACCAATGCGAAATGCTGTCAAAATTTTGTCAAATTTATGATGTTTGACTTCTTCGTATATGTGTTAGCAAATTATGAAAAATATTTTTTTCAAATGGGTAAGGCCTCACCTTGTGAGAGTTAAAAGTTTGAGATTGATGGAGTTTTTTATGAACATAGTATGGTAGAAGACATGGTACGTGATGTTGGGGAAGAAAAATTTGGAAAAGCTTATTTATATGATTCTCTTAAGTCAGATTCAAAGGAAGAGTTGTACCCAGGATGCGCTAACTTTACATGACTTATAGTAACTTTGAAATTCTTCAGTTTAAAAGCAAGGAATGGATGGACCGATAAAAGTTTCACAGAATTGTTGGAGTTGTTGAATGAGATGCTTCCAGAAAATAAAATGTTACCCATTCGTAATTACGAGGAGAACAAAATTTAATGTCCAATGGATTTGGAATATCAAAAGATACAAGCATGCCCCCTACAATTATGTTTTATACAAAGATGAGTTTGCATCATTGAAGACGTGTCCAACATGTGGTTTATCACGGTTTAAAAAGAAAATTGATGGAAATAGTGGTGATGAAGACAAAAATTATGTACATGCTAAGGTGATGTTGTACTTGCCTATAATACCTAGATTCAAATGAATGTTTTCCATTGAAAAAGATATGCAAAGAACCTAAAATGACATGTTGATGGAAGAAAGTGTGATAATTTTCTTCGACACCCAACTGATTCTCCACAATGGAAAAAGATTGATGAAACATTTCCAAAATTTGGTGCAGAGCCAAGAAGCTTAAAATTTGGACTTGCTACAGATGGTATGAATCTTTATGGTAACTTAAGTAACAAATATAGTTCATGGCCAGTTTTGTTGATGATTTACAATCTATCTCCTTTGTTGTGCATGAAGAGAAAACATATGATGTTGTCCATGATGATATCGGGTTCTAAACAACCTAGAAATGACATTGATGTGTACCTTAAGTCGTTGATCGTGGATTTGAAATTGTTATGGAAAAAAGGCGCTGATGTGTACTATTCATATTTTCAAGAAACATTGTATTTGCATGCAATGTTGTTTTGCATGATAAATGATTTTCCAGCATATTGAAACTTCAGTGGTTACAGTGTTAAAGGTCATTTTGCATGTCCCATTTGTGAAGAAAACACGATTTATATTCAATTTAAGCACGGTCAAAAAATTGTGTATATTTCAATTATATAACTTTGGTGAATGTAAGATTTTTTTTATTGTATTCCATATTTAAAACTTGGAATTGGTATTTTCTAATTCATAACTAATTGTCTTCATATAGGTACATGGGCAAAGTAATTGTGGACCAAGGTCGAGCTTCAATGTATGGATTCATTGAACCTCAGACCATTTAACCTTATGGAAACACACATGAGTACATCAAAATTTATTTGCAAACATAGACGGCTAAGTTAAAAAGAGAGATATACTTTGCGCCTTACATTGATGGGTAGGTGTTATTGCTTTTAATATTTTATGAAGTATTATTAATTATTCGACTAACTACATGTGATTGATGGTAGGTATAATTGGCAACTATTGGTGATCATTCCAACACAATGCACGGTTGTATGGTTGTGTTCATGTCATTGGAAGATTAAATCTGGTTTGAAAAACATGTTACAGAAGTAAGTGTTACTTTTTTTCATATCATCTACTTAGTTATATTAAAACTAACCTATGTTTTATGTTTCCAAAATTTCATTAGAATTTTGGGTATGCCTAGAGCACAACAACTGAAAGTATTATCCAAAGGTTGGAACTCATTCATTTAAAGTTATTAATTTCTGCATGTCAACCTATGACCTTGATATGTGATTATTTTCTTTGTCATGTTTAGTGTAACAAGTAAGAAGATTCATAGCATTGTGGTTATTATATCATGTCTTGGATAAGAACAATCATTCGAGTTACAATTAAAGATGATTGGACAAAGGTAATAATATATATACCCTTCACATATTATAAATCATATCAAACTTTAAACAATGATATTCATACATAATGAAGTTGAATTATTTTTTTCAGCAGTTCAAGAATTCATCCCTTCTATCGGAGGACATTATCTAGACACTAAGACAGGAGTAAGTAGCATATCTATTGCAACGATGTTGTTAGGACCACTAGCATTAGGAATTTTTTTTAAATCTTTGTTGGATAACACTTTGTTGATGTAACTTTTAGTTTGGTTATAATTGTAATAGTTTAGACAACTTTAGTATTATTAGATATAACTATATATCTAGAACTATGCTAGAAATATTTATGAATTGTTTTTGGAATTTTTTCTGGTTGTCAGGTGTGGGAAAATTGTAAATGCAACTAAAAAAATAGTTGATTTTGACGTCTGTTGTTGCATTCCAAACAACAAAGGACGTCGAACTGTGCAACAATCGACGTCCTTTAACATATAGCAGTGCAACATCAGACATCAAAACCAGCTGCATTTTGGCTCATTTGTCACGAAATTGGACATCTGGCTCCTCATCCTTTAACGTTAAGGGATGTCAGATGTCTTTCCCACCGACATTAAGTGACGTCGAGCATTTTTTTAAACGTTAATTTTGACGTCACCCTATACGACATCAGAATTTGGACAGATGTCAAAGTTCGAAAATATTGAACGTTGAAAGGCCTTTTATTTTATTGGATGATGCACTATTTAGCCTACCTTCTAGAATGTAGGGTTTCTTAGCTTGTAGCACTTTTTGAACTTGTGTGTTTTGCTTAGAGACCCCTAAACACTTCTATATAAGGAGTCCTCTACTACTTGTAAAAGGGTTGATCATTTCATACACATTTGTGTTCAGCCTTTGTGAGAGTATCCTTTTTTGGGAGTTAGACTTTTAAGCCTTATCTTGAGCTAGACTCAAGTCGCGGCACCTTCCACTCATCTTCAAGGTTCCAATGTTTTTGCCTAGCCTTGTAGCATGCTTTTCACATCTTTCATGCCTCGCCTTTCCATTTTCATGATTTATTTCTTCTTCTTTAAATTTGGCATTTAACTTTTGTTCCTCATCATATTTTGCTTCTTGAATCAATCCATTTCTCTTCTTCTCTAGAGTCTTTTGAAGTGTACCTTCACATCTAGATAGCATGCTATCTTAATGTCGAGTAGGAATCTTCACTATAGACTTTCTTAAGCAACCTTCACCATATTCATAAATCTTAAAAGGAATCAACTCAATTCTACATCAACTTTGTTCTTTAATATCCTACAAGAAATTTTTCTTTGATTTTAAGAAAATATAATCTCTAAATATTATTGATATCATAATCATCCACCTAGGTACATGATGTAGGATTATCTTGTTCCTTTTAAAAGATTAATGAATATGGTGATGATTGATTAAGAAAACCAAGGAAATCCCCACTGGACATTCAGATAGCAAGCTATATAGATGTGAAGGTTCCTTTCCAAGGTTCTAGAGAAGAGAAGAATGAATTGATTCAAAACAAATAAGAGTGGAAAACACATAAAAAGAGTAAAACCCAAGTCACACACAAAGGAAGAAGAAAGCATAAAATGGAAAGGTAAGGAATGATAAAAATGTGAGAAGCACGCCACTACAAGGCTAGGCTAGAAGAAGCCATGGCAACCTTGAAGATGAGTGGATGTGTGCCGCCACTTGAATCAAGATTCAAGATAAGGCTTAAAAGCATTCACTCCCTAGGGAGGAAGACTCTCACAATGGTTGATACACAAAGGTGTTTAATATCTCCAAAATGTTCAACCCTTGTACTAGTGTTAGAGGTCCCCTTATATAGAAGTGCCTAGGGGCCTCTTAGCAAAAATAAATAAGCTAAAAAGGATTACAATGCAGATAAAAAAAATCTAGAGTCTAGAAAGTAGGTCAACAAAGGAGCACATGGACACATTCTAGAATCCTTCTTGGCCAAGGCAAGGTGGATGCTCCTTCTAGATGTTTCTAGACTTCTTGGTGGCTAAGGCATGTGGTCATCCTTTCTAGATGTTTCTAGAAAGCTTTTCCATCTCTCTCTCCTCCACATGGGCTTGTCTTCATGTGCCACTTGTCTACTTTGTGTACCACCTCCTTGATTATCCTACAAAACAAATAAAGTTAGTTTAGCATGTTGGCTTTAGGATAAGCTAATATTTTGAGTCAACAAGTCAACCCAAAGTCAAGGTCAACAAGTCAAATTAAAAATAGTCAACCAAGCCAACTTAATGGAATTAAAACTAAAGAAAATAAAAGCAAAGGAAGGGATCAAGGAACTCCCTTTCTTCTAAGCATTTGCCATGTGCCATCATCATTGGTAGGGATCAAGCCTTCATCAGTACTGGAAACCATGTCACTCTTCTTTTCATGTGACCTTGTATATAACATGTAAATATTATTATACATGTTTCTAGTTTCTCAAATTTGAGTTTTAGTATCCTAAGTTGTAAAATACTTTTTTAAATTTAAAATAATATTTTATCCCTTAAACTTAAAAGTTATTTTTTTTTTGACTTCATTTTGATATAAAATTATTTCATTACTCTCAATTCAAATTATATGGAAATATGCTTTAATGATATTTCTGTAGTTTTAAAATTTAGTTTCTAAAACATATCTAAAACTTTCGGTTAGAAGAGAGATGTTTTAAAATAAGTTTTTTTATAAAGAGAATTAGATATCATATTTACATATGAACCACAAGTTATCCTTAGGCCTAAAATTAAACAAAAACAACATCCCTCTTTAGTGCTAATGAAAAAGGAAAAGAAAGTGAGGATGATAAAAAATGACGAAGATAAAGTGAGCAACTAAAAGAGTACGGAGAATGATTAAAAGAGGATGATTGAGAATGAGAATTATCAAAAACAAAGATACTTTAAAATTTCAAGATTCAACAAACTCTTATATCTACATTGTTACATGAAAAATATTAAAAATATGCAAGTCCTCAAATAAGAAGAGAAGAAGTGGAATATTTTTGTTATTACATATAAGGGTCCTACATAAAGGTGTTAAAATGTTCGTTTCATACGGGTTAGTTCAATACGGATTGAGTTAAAAATGAATTAACTCAATCCACTTTTCGATATGTCAAAAGTTTTGTAACTTGACTCAAGTCATCAAGGGTCGATGATTTAGGTGAACTGACTAATATTTTGTTCTCCCTATTTATTTATATATTTCTAATATGACTCAACTCATTTATTTATAGTAGTACAATTAAAGTGTTCACTCATTCCACCAAATATTATTATAAATATAGTAGTTGAAAATTAAATTGTCCACTTATATAATTAGATAAAGAAATAATTAAGTATCCAAATTATTCAAACATTATTAAACTAATTTAATTTTTAAAAAGATCAAATTGTCAACCTACATAATTAGAAATAGTAAATCATTACAATAAAAAATATGAAAAAATAGTAACAAAATAATAAAGGGTTGTTATTGGTGGGTTACGGGTTAATCCACTTCCAACCTAACCCAAACTAATTTAACTAGTCGCATTTAGTTTGACCCACATTTAAACAAGATAGATTATTTCCAACTCAACTCGTCTTAAACCTGTGGTGAGCCAAGTTGACAAGTTTGAACCCATTTTGACACCTCTAGTTCCATATTGGTAAAGTGTAACACACTTGGTATTCTTACTTGGGTATATAAGCTCTTTAACATGAAAGAGAATGAAAAAGTATACAAAGTATGTTTCAATAGGTCTCAAACCATGTTAAATGAACCATGTTCTTTTATGTAAGCCTTATGATTTATATGATCACAATGACCAAATATTGTGTAGCTTGCCTAACAAATGAATACCATAACTGATAACTTTAAAAGCATCCAAAAGATTATACAGAATGTCTTTAAAAGAGCTCATACATAATTCCTAAAGTGAACGAGTTAGAGTTACAACAAGATGTGATAACAAAGAAAGAAGTACAAGCACAAAGCTCTTAAGTAGGAAATACATGCCTACCAAAGCTTATAAGGTTAAAGAACTTTTAGACAAACCCTTATAACATGGAGAATTTGATGTAGAAGATAAGAATCATTTATCCAAAAGAAGATTCACCAAATTTGGAAAAAGAAGGGAGGTCCCAAAGGTAGAAAAGTACAACCTCACCAAGAAAGAGACTCTAGAGAAAAGAGAAAAGAAGCTCCAATTTTTTTTACTGGTGTAAGAAACTTAGACCCTTCAAATTAGAGCTCCTATGAATGGACAACAATCAAGAAAGACATTAAATCTTATTTAAGGAGGACGTATAAAAGGTGCTCATTTCCACTTAAGAAGATCTAGATGACTTTCAGTCTGAAAATGTAGTAGAGGAAATGGCCAACCTATGCCTTATGGCAAATATATCGTTTGACCACTCAGACGAATGTAAAGATGAGGTAGACTTCTCAAACTTACACTTAGTTATAGAAGCATATCATGAGCTTTTTTCTAACTCATCTCTCAAGCTTACAGAAAATATAAGAAGAGTGGTAAAAATATTTTCTTACCAAATTGATGCTTTAAAAACCAATTATTTTCCTTTAAACCATTCTTCCTTTAAAGAAAACAATTTGATGGAAGAAAACGAAATAGTGAAAAAAGAGCTTAAAAACTTGAAAGAGAATTATAACATTATTAGTTTAGAGTTTAAGGAAAATTAAAATAAAAATATGTCACTTACTTTCAAAATCAAAGCTTCATATAAGAGATTGTCTGAAGATGACCATCCTCTAATGTTAGATAATCTAATTATAGAAAAGAAGACTCAACAGAGAGTTATATCATCAACTACAAAAGAGCATAAGAGATTGAATCTTTTAATATGGTTATCATGAAAAATTTTCGACAAAAGAGGAATGGACTTTGAGAAAGAAGAAATTGAACTCATTCATTGTCAATTAATAATAAGCGAGGTGATCAATGGGCACATAAAGTTTGATCGTACAAGTTTGAGATTAACCTCAAATTTGCAAAAACTTGACCTTGTAAAAGGGCTACCCAAAACATCATTTATGAAAATAGGTTAAATGTGCAAGAAGGAAAGGTTGAATATGTATTAAAATGTCTTCAAATTTTTGCAAAGTTGCATATGATAGTGTGTTAACAAAGGGAAGTTTTTAATAGAACAAATTTAATAGCATGCAATTTATCAAGTTTAAAGAAAAGAAGGATTTACACTTAAAATTTTCATAATGGGTCATTTGTAAATGCAAACTACATCCAGATCTTGATCAACTAATCATGTTTCTCTAAGTATACTAAATTTTTGAATATACAACAAAGTATTATTTAGAACTTGATCACTCTTGGCTAGATAACCCGAGTATTGTTTGAAGCGCAACTACTTTGGCCAAGACTTGAGTATATTTTGGAATGCAATCACTCCTAACTAAAATGGTTTTACAAAGGAAGATTGCTTTATGTAGAGTGTTGAGGAAAGAGTCATTGAATATTATTTTTTGTTTGTTAAAAAACTTAAACTTGAGTATTCACCTTCAAAGTTGCATTTGTTCACACATGGACATAGAGATGCATTAAATGCACTTCATGTAGCATTAAATTTTTAATTCTTCTTTAAACAACATCCTAATAGTTGACATGACTTATTAGGCCTAGGTTAGAGAGCTTACGCCCAAACTGAAGTAAAGCACTTGACCCTGAACGACATATAGCCATTACAAGGTTTAACATAAGGCGTGTCAAGATGCTTGTTGGAAAGGAACACATTCATCGAGATATCTTTGATGCTTGTTGGTAGACCTAAAGATGAAAAACATTTTATGCAACACATAAAGCTTGTAGAGAATTTCATGAAGTAAAACATTAGTTTGACATTTGTATGTCGTCTGACTAAAACTTTGCTTATCAGATGAAGCAAGAGATTACAATGTGTTACATCATATATTAGATGGAGCACTAGCATCTGACATGATCTATTTTAAAATTATTGCCTTATAAATAAATCATATTCGTCTATATGTACTTTATTGTTGAACTATACTTAATCCAAATCATCAAGGGTTTGTTGTACTTTACTCTAACATCATTCAAAAAGGATATGCTCTATGAGATATGCATGAAAAATAAGAAAATTAAAACATTTTTTTTCGAAGTAAGAACATTGTTTCTACATAAAGGCTTGAACTTATTCATATAGATTTATTTGGTCGTACAAAAATTACGTCTACTAGTGGTAAGAGATATGGTCTAATCATTGTAGATTACCACACTAAATTGGCATAGGTTAGATTTCTTACCCATAAAGATGAAGGTTTCAATGCCTTTTATAAAACTTTATAAAAAGTTTGAAAATAAAAAAAAAATAACATTATATCTATCAAAATTGATTGTGGAGGAGAGCTCACAAACAAACATTTTCAATAGTTTTATGATGATAGTAGTTTCATCATAATTTTTTCACTCAACATGCATCATAAAAAAATGGTGTTGTAAAGAGAAAAAATAGGTCATTGCAAAAAATGGTTAGAATTATATTGATATCTAGTTCAATTCCCTAATACTTTTAGGTATAAGTAATAAACACAACCTATTGTTTGAAAAACAAAATTTACATTGAACCTATTCTCAATAAAATTCATTATGAATTGTGGAAGGGAAAATATATAGCATATCACATTTTCATCTTTCCATATGTTAATGTTGTATCATAAGAACCAAGGAGAAATGATGACTCCCTTTGTTATTCCATGGAGAAGATTGTCACTTTCATGGAGGAAGAGATGGTAATGGAAAGTGGAAGAAAATTATTACTAACCAAGCTTCCTAAAGAAACTTTTTCTCTTCCTAAGGAATGTTCCTTGAGAATAAAACTTAAGGAAAAAGGTCATCCTTTAGTGATCTTTGGGAGAATAAGCGTGTTTTTTTAAAAGTAAATTCAATTATCATTCTTTTAAGAGTATTTTTTACAAGAAGCAAGGGAAGCTATCTATAGAATGGAATAGCTTCTCTTGCACTGTGTATAGATGATGTGGGGCTAAACATTACATTGGTCAAAAATTTTGAAGCCTCTTGGAATGAAAATTTGTGTGCTCTTTGAAGGCCTCTTTCAAGTGGTGCGACACTTCTATTTGAAACTTTCTTCACTTGCTTTTGTGCATCTATTTCTCGTCTTGCACGCCTATTCTTGGCCCCAAACAAAGACCCATAGTTGGCCTAAATAAGTCTTTTAAAAAATACAAATAATTTGTACACTTGAACAAATATTTACAAAGCTAAGAAGAAAAAGAAAAAAAAGTTTTAATATTCTACTCTCAAATTAGAGCCTTCTTCCTTGAAGCTTCCTCTTCATCAATCTTTTTAACCATAGATATAGTAGTTGGTTGTTTTCTAACAAGAACCTTGACAATTTTGACTCCAAAATAACCATGTTTTGTTATTTTGAAACTTCAAAGGTTTATAGAGTCTATAACCCTAGGATTATAATAATAGAATAAGTTATCCATGTAAGGTTTACATATCGTGTCTAATAAGAAATTTCATGATTGTACATTTTTTTTTTGTAATTTTAAAATTAATTAGAAAAAAATGAAGAAAGAAGCATATTCACCTCAACCATACCGCATTGAGGACGAATCTAATTCTACATCAAAAAGACAAAGTTGAAGACCAAAACCAAATAATAGAAACATGTAAAGAAGATCATCTATTAGAAGAAATCCTTGAATATTCAACTAACTAAGTAAGAACAAGATCCATGTTTCAAGGGAACTTTGTCTTCATATCTCAAATTGAACCTAAAATTGTCTATGAGGTGTTAGCAGATAAAGATTAGGTCCAAGCCATGTAAGACAAGTTTTACCCATTCTAAAATAGCAATATCTAGATGCTTATGGAGGTTCCCAAAGATAAGACAATCATGTGAGCTAAATGGGTCTTTCAAAACAAAATGGACAAATAAGGTAACATTGTGAGGAACAAGGCTAGACTAGCAGTCAACGAGTACTCTTAACGAGAAGTCATAGATTGTTGAAGTATAATCAATAGTTGAACCATAATATATCTCAGTTGTAACATGTTGCTCACAACTATTATGGTTAAGAATCAACTTGAAAGACTACAACATCTATGAGAGTAAAATCCCTATCTATTGTGATAATAGTGTTATCACCAGTCTTTCAATCCCATTTTGCCTTCATGTTCCAAACACATTGAAATAAAGTATCATTTTGTAAGAGATAGGGTTCAGAAAGGTGCTATAAACTTTCAATTTGTACATAGAGAAGATCGACTTGTTGATATATTTACAAAACCATGTATAGAAGATAGACTCATAAGGTGGAGAGATCTTGTTGGAATGACTTTTATAAAAGACTGATTAATTCCAAGTGTATATTTTATATTTGTTAGCAATCTTAGATGCATAGTCTTAGATGTTACTTATAAACCATGTGTACATTTACATCTGATAAATAGTTATATGATTCTATACATACACACAATGTATAGCATGTGCAACTTAAGCAAAGAAGGAGAAGAGCCTCAGTGACCCACTTGGATGAGTTTAGTAGGTCAAAAGCCAAAAGTTTGAAAAGTGACCCTAACATCTTTCTACCTTGTCCATCTATAAATTTGTCACACATGTTGGAGAAGTTATGTCTTTTGTCTTTCAACATTAAAAGGACTATTATTTAGAAACTTCTCAAACAAGAAAACAAAAAGAAAAAAAGAAAAATCTTTCTTCCATCCATAACACATTTAAAAGAGAAAATAAAAAAGTATACAATCACCCTTGGACCTCCAAACATTACCTATTTAAAATGGGTTCAAACTTATGTGTTAGCATGACTCATTAAGTCACGTTGAATTGGAAAAAATATAGTTATTTATAAATGCGCATCAAACTAAATCATTCTCACTTAAATTGGAGTTTAAATGGGTTTGAATAAAGTTGGGGTTAACATGTAACTACCAACAATAGCCCATTATCATATTTTCACTATAATCGTTTTCTTCTTGTAATTATGTAGTTTGACACCTTGGTCTCTTTTAATAATTAAATATTGTTCAATTGTGTTTGAATGGTTTGGATTGTTAAGTTATTTGTTTGTTCAATTATATAAATTGACACTGATCTTCATTTATTATCTTTATGATACGCTTTGACTATACTATTATAAAACAGGATGTTACGAATAAAAAATGTTTAAAACATCCAACCTACTAATATGTTATAAGTTGAATCATTTTACAAAATTTTCAACTTAATAAAATGTGAATCAAGTTGAATTAACTCCTTTTTAGTTCAACTCATCATTATTCTTTTAGGGTTAAATATGCTTTCAAACCCTAAACTTGGACATGAAATAGGAATTCATTTTTATCTTAAATTTTAATACATTGTGGTCTCCAAATTTTATAATCCAACAGATATACTCCTTTTAACTTAATGACATCAATTTTTTTTTTAATTGTTAAACAATAATCTAAGCTAACAATTGAGTTGAAACATATCAATTTGAAATGTCATTTATTATGTCAAAAGTATTTTACCTACTTGGATTGAAAGGATTATAACTATTCACTTTTAAGGAACCAAATTGTATCAGAATTTAAGGTAGAGATAAATCCCAATTTTGTATCCAAATTTAGAGACTAAAAACATATTTAATTCTTATTATTTGATTTTATTATTATTATTACAAGTGTGATTGAGTTATAATTTTAAGAACCAATATACCTCTAAATCAAAAAGCATTCTTTTCATTAAACTATGATAATAATAATACTAAGAAACAATAAACATTATTTTTACATATATCACGTGCATATTTAAAATATTAATTGTCCATTTACTCTATCATCATAATAATTTTCATAGTACTATTATCAACATTATCACTCCAATCATACTTAACTTTGACAGTCACAATCTTCATCTGTTCCATTTCCTCGCTTATCACTCTCGCCCCATCATTATCAATCAACCACAAACACCACTAAACAAACTCACAAAATGTAAGTTATGTAATTTCAATTTAAAATGTAGTACTAACATTTAAAAACTGAAAACCAGGAAATTTTAAAACTATAAACCACGAAACTGAAAATTAGTTTTACTTTTTAAAAATTAAATCTAAAGTCATTCCAAACAAACTTGGAAACAAATTAATATACTAAGACTTCAAGACAAAATTTAGAGTTCTTGATATTTTAAGAGACAATTACAAATTGAATAAAAGACACGAGTTAAAGGGAACCTGTGTTCTTGAAACATAGGTAGACTACGTTGGTGAAAGAAAA
>Ga0209589_1000921_pt1 | contig 45271 bp, 29 predicted proteins | sample CowpeawhiteBW_FD_187525 | JGI IMG/M metagenome (GOLD analysis project Ga0209589, IMG submission 187525) | Root nodule microbial communities of legume samples collected from California USA - Cow pea white BW (SPAdes) (version 2) | ecosystem: Host-associated > Plants > Roots > Nodule | place: USA...
TTTTTTTTTTTTTTTTTTTCTTGTTCATTTTTTTACTACTCATTTCCTCTTCACATTCCTTCTCTTTAGACTAACAATTCTTTAAAGGAAGGTAACTTAGTTGTTTAGGGAAGATTTTTTCTTTTTTGAGATTTATATCTTATTTCTACCACAATAGAATTTGAATAATTGAGTTTTTGTCCCATAAAGGTGTAGGTTTAGGCACTTTTAAAATGATGACAAGCATGGTGGCCTAAAGATGGTTTTGATTTTTAGATGGTATATTTTCTTGTTAGGGATTAAAATTTTTGCTTTCCTTTGTTGAGGATTTATTGATATAATCATAATTATCAATGGCTAGTAGCTCTTTTTATTTTTTTCTTTCTAGATACATGTTCACATTTTTTTGTTGGCTAACTAAGTAATTTAATCTTATCCAATCTAATTAATTAACTAAAGCTCTTGCTCTAATATTATGAACATAATTTCGTCTTGCTACAAATACCTTTTCATATGGTTTAGAAAGATAATGTTAGGAAATCTTGCTTCTGATGAAATCGTTTTGTATACTTTGTTGCTTTCCTACATCTATCATCATAATCACATTTTCTTACAAGATCAAAGTTGATGGATGTAGCTAAAAGGAGTAGTCATCATAATGAAAATCATTGTACTTGTATCCTTGTATATGTTTATATGTAGAGTAATACCTAAAAGGAACATTTTCTTTGATTAATTCATGATCTCCAAATTAATGCCATTATATTGGAGGATTGTCTAAGTGCCATTTTTATGTTGAGGTTGCATAATTGTTTAGGAAATTCGAGAAGATGCAATTGAATATTTGATAATATTGTTGCTAATGCGATGAAATTAATATTATTAAATTATAACAACTTCAGTATGGTAAGATAGTAGTCAACAAAATAAAATGGGTAAAGTAACCCAATGTCATTTCCCAACGAACGCGAAATTGATTTCTAACAAATTAGTTCTTATAGAAAGTATACAAAATGGTTAATCAAATAAACTAAGAAATAAAGAAATAAAGTTGGAAAAAAAATAAAAGATATAAAAACAATGATAAAGAAAATAGATTGATTCCACTACTTTTTCAAAATAGATTCATCATTGGTTATCTAAGAATTATCGTTCAATTAATTATTGTCTTAGATTTTTAAATTAATCAATGCAAATTCTCAATTAATTTGTTGGCGTTCTCACGATTAACCAAAGTACATTATCAATTAAAAGCAAGAACTTTGTAGATTAATCATAGTAAATTTAACAAAAGTACATTCTCAATTAAATATTACTATGCCTAATCATGTCTATTATTTTACCTATTATCAACCCCCAATTTTGTCCGGATAAATAAATTTGTTCTAAAAAAAATAAAAAATAAAATATATTTTTAATTAATGATAGAAAAAACAAAAAAAAAGGAAAAAATATATAATAATCTTTCTTTAGATTTTCAAACTTTAAATTTTAGTAAAAAATAATAATAATAATAAAAGAACGAAGAGCCCCTTTTATTTTTTTTTCACAACCTATCTCATGAGCACAATGGCCCAAAGGTTTTATACATATCTTCACCCTCACTCTTGTAGGACATGTCGCGAGAAGATAATTTTGAAATCTTTGAATTTAGAGAAATGTACGATTTTAATAATAAAAGCAAATATTCTGAGTAATAATATTTTTTAAAGAATGATACAATTTTAATAATTAGAAGCAAATATTCCCAGTAATAATGTTTGTTAGAGAAGGGTACGATTTTGACAGTTAGAAGCAAATATTCCTGGTAATAATTAGAATTAATTATATGAATATTATGTTATGATTTGATTTACGTAATGTGTTGCATCGGGATCTTCATGTACTGAAAAAATATATGATTGGATTTGCTTGATAATTAAAATATTCCTTCGTAGGCTTTTAATTATCTTATTTTAAGAAATAAAAATAAAAATTATAAATTATATTTCCTTTTATATAATTATTGAATATCATTTCAAGTCTCGAATTTACTTGTAAATAAGATTTTTATCATGTTGAATATTGGATTCCCTTCATAATTAAAAATATTAAAATTTCGAATTTTAACTCATCATCTCAAATCGTAAATATTAAGATTTTTACGTGATCCTTGATTTTTCAAATGGAAATATGTAGGAGCGATGTACAATCCTTGTCAGGCCAAAAAATAAAAAATGATTTTGTTTTTTATCTTTATTATTTTTTATATATGTATTTATCTATCTTTGTTTGTCTTGATGTCATCTTTACTTGCTTTGATATCCTCATATGATTATATTGTTGAAATTATTGAACCCTAGGTAGAAGACAATTGCTATATCTGTTTAGGAATTTTCTGGTTATTTTGCAGGTGTGGGTTTAGGTAGTCTTAGGTTGCTCTCTTCACACACTACACGTTAGGTTAGTACGTATGTTAGGTCACCTATCGTTGTCGATTATGTCCTAAGGTTGACTTCAACTCTAGAGGCGTATGAGATTATTTAGAACTATCCTTGGAATTATCATGTAAAAGTCTATAGACTAGAAATTAGGTTTTCTCTACACCTTCTAGGACACAAAGGGAGCGGGCATTATTTCTTTATATTTTTTTAATCTTTTCATTTTTTTATAAAATTAAGTAGTTAATTTTCAATTGTGTCACATTTGCATCAACATATCATGTAAATAAGGGCCTCTTGAGGCACATACATGCATTACATCTCTTTAGGCAAGTCAGTGAAATGCATATCATGCATGTTTTTTTAGGCTTAAATATACATTTGATCCCTATTTTTGTTATTTTTATTCAATTTGGTTCTCATTTTCGTTTTGTATTCAATTAGGTCCTATTTTTGTCTAATTATAAATTGAATATAATTCTTAGATTCAATTGTTAAATAAAATATATTTATTTAAATATTTTTAAAATATAATTACTAAATTTTTAAAAATATATATTAACATTTGTAAAATTAACATTTAAATATAAAATATTTAATATTTTTATTGCATTTTACATATTAAAATCTAAAATATTTTATATTTAAATGTTAATTTTACAAATATAAGTTTATTTGTCTAAAATATTTTGAATATTTTTAAATATTAATTTTAAAAGTATTTTAGAATATAAATATTATAAAAAAACATTTAATAATTATATTCTTATGATATTTTAAATAATTATATTCTATTTAGCAATTAAATATAAGAATTTTATTCAATTTATAATTAAATTTAATAATTTATAATTGAATTTAAAAAATAATTAATAAAAATGTTAATTTTAGAAAAAATATTAATATAATTTGTATAAAAGATATTAAATTTAGTGTAAATTTGAAAGGGATAAAATTGATTTATTTTAAAAAAAATTGGGACTAAATTGAACAAAAATAACGAATATAGGAACTAAATTGAACAAAAAAAATAACACAACCACAAACTGACATGTGGCACTAGAATTGACACATGACACAATTGTGACTTGATGAATAATTTTTTTTAAAATTAAAAAAAATTTAATAATTTTAAAAAATGAAAAAAAAAGAAAAAAATTTGATAAAAAACAAAAAAACCAGGAGTTGACACTTGGCATGTATTGTTAAAAAATGTTATCAATTTAAACACCGTCAGTGAAAAGGAACAAATTGAGCAAAATTTCACGAAAATGAGAACCTAATTGAACACAAACGAAAATGAGGACCAAATTGAATAAAAACAACGAAGATAGGGACCAAATGTATATTTAAGCCTACTTTTTAATAAGTGCATCACAATTGCATCAACATATCATGTAAATAAGTGCCTCTTCAGCCATAAGAATGCATTACATCCACGTCTTGTATTCATGCATGATACCATGCACATAGTTTTAAGGTAAATAACATTTTGACATTCACATGACACGTAGCATGGATCCACTTTGGATTCAAGTCACAATGTACAGTGCATAATATTCACCCCCTTGCTTTTTCATGCCACTTTTCATAGTAATACCATACATACACTCACATGCACGTGCATTTAGGTAGTTTCCAAATTCAACATAACATGTTTCATATTTGCATCCTTATGTCGCTTTGCATAATGTATAACTTGCATCCATATGTTGTTAGTATATATACATGTGTATAGGTAGCTTCGAAATTTGTAGCATCTTGCCTTTTCATGTCACTTTGCATAACATATAACATGCATCAACACAACATCTTGAAAAAAATTTGCACTACAATAAATTCAAAATTAATTGTTTACCTTTTTTGTTAATAAATTCATGGAATTTTGTGAAAAATGAAAAAAAAGGAGAAAATAAATTATTCTTTGGTCAAATCATTAGTTGAATAAATGAAAAGTGGCATACTTTTGAAACATTGTTCTAATTTGTGTACATGAAATTATTCAAATACATTTCCTTTCCCATCACCTTTTCCCCATAAATCTTTCTTTTGTATTCCATGGAGGATCATCATAAAGGGGGCATGTGCCTTAGAATGAATTCAAATTGAAGTGAGTATCTGAACACAAAAAAAGGAAAAAAAAAATAAAATAAAGAAAAGTCTGCTAGACTGAAAACCCAAGAGGGTGGTCTAGGCAAAAATTAAGACAAAAAAAAGAAGAAAATAATACAAAAAAAAAGCAAGGGCAAACAAGGGCAACCTCTAATGTGATTGAATTTTTTCCCCTTTGGATTAAAGCTTTTGAAAGTAAAACAATCATGACTTGAAATGATGTGTGGCCATGTTTCTTTATCAAGAAAGAATGATCTTCCTTTGTTACCTATTTTGAGCCTATGAAAAATCAAAATTTCTTTTCTAATTACCCTGAACAAGGGTCACCTTCACACTGAGGTTGACATAATGTTTGAATCTATTTCATTTGTTGTAATTCACCAATAAAAAAATAAAAAAGTTTGGACAGACAAAAAACTAAAATTGGTTATGCAAAAAAAAAAAGAGAAATAAGAGTTTGAAAGTTATAAAAAAAAAGAGATGGTGAACAAAGATAGTCAAATAAATTTTGGGTCCAACGTTAATTAAAAACCTTGTTTTAAATAACCTTTACACCATTTATTTTAAGCCTTCACTATCCATTTTTTTTATATCCCTTAGCCTGGCCATAATATAAGCCTAATAAAGTCCACACAAATCAATGATTTGTTGTTGTTCTTTGAAAACTTTAATTTAGAGAAAAATATTTTGTCATGTAAGAGGTTTGTAAAAAAAAAAGATTGAAAAAGTGTGTTCAAAGATTTGCTTTTAAACACTGGGGCAGTTTATTTTTGGTTGACATGTTTTCATAGAAATCCAAAATTAATACGAGTAGTCAAGTTAAATCAAGGCCATTCGCTCTCATTCTTTCATTCTTCATGAGTTTCCTATCATATTATCTGCTTTGAGCCTAAACTTTGATGTACCTTTCTCCTACCATTATTCATTATTCTCACTTTGAATCTACACTGGGGCAAATGTTTTACTTGTTGTTCATACATTATAGTTGGTTATCTTGAATTTGGGTAATTATTGACTTTGATTGTCAGGCTTACATTGGGGCAACTAGTATGTAGTCTTCCATCATTTTCAACATTCTCATTCTATCAACAACTTGGGCAAGCTCAAACACTTTTTGCGCCCTGAGGCCAATCTATACCCTCAAATTGGGTCAACTTTTAAGTCCCCATCTATTTTTTATCAATAACTGGGGTAAGCCCAAACACACCTTATGCCCCGAAGTTAACTCTTAACTATCAAATTGGGGCAACTCCTTAGTCAATTATCTCATCTAAACCCTTCTAAGACCTTTGGTAATTTCATGTATGTCACTCAAATAATGTTCTAAAAACAATGATACAGAAAAGAGTTTCTCAATAAACTGGTCAGACCAAATAATATTTTTCAAAGAAAAAAGTCAAAATAGAAGGATTCCATAAATCTAAAAATAAGAACAAATTGGAGATTAATTGAAATAAGTTTCATACAATGTAAACAGTGAAAAAAATACAAGAGGGCATGCTCCATGCATAGATTCATATAAAATCAAAGATACATCATTCATTTTTTTTTGAAAAGAAAAAAAAAATAGCAAACAAAGGAACTTTCGTCATGCATTCATACATTAATTCATACATCAAGGTTTCAACTTTGTTCATGCATATGAAGTAAAAAATAAAAATAAAATAAGTCATAACATGTGCATCATACACTAATATTGTATTAGTGTTCAAAAGGAAAATCCATGAATCATGCCAACATTATCATTCATCATGCATGTTCGAAATAAACATAACAACATTATCACACATCATAATGAATGTTAACAAAAAACATAGCATGTGTCAGCATTTTTACACATACCATGTAAAAGTAAAAAAAAGTCACAATAAGCATCAACATTTTCATTCATTCATAAAAAGAAAATTCATAATGTGTGTTAGCATCTACATGCATTCATACACATATCACATCAATTATGAAACAAAAAAAAATCCAAACACGTGTTAGTAAAATTAGGCTCCATGCAATATTTGGTTCAAAAAGAAAAAAAACTCATATACATGCCAACATATTCATGCACATATCATATTAGCATATTCATGCACATACACATTATGTTAGCATATTCATGCATGCACAATCATCTAAATGTTCAAAAAGAAAAATTCATAACATATGTCTTAATAATCATGCATCATAGTTCTTTTTTTTTAAATGAAAAAATTCTTACCATTCTTGGATCAAAAACACTCCATTCATATGAATTGTTGTCAAATCCTCTTTTAAAAAGAAAAGTCATTCTACCTTTGGATCGAAACCCTTTTCATTCATATAAATGGTTATTGAATCCTCGTTCAAAAATACAATTTCTTTTTACTTTTGGATTGAAACCCTCTTCATTCACATGAAAGGTTGTCAAATCCTTCTACTTCAAAACAAAGAAAATGAGAAAGATACAAGATCTACTTCTTTGATGTTTTCTGGATTGATGGTCCTCTTCATTCATATGAATGATATATATGTCCTTAAGCCCAATTTTGCAATGGCCTCCAAGCCTAGCTTTGTCTAGCCTTCAAGCCCAGCTTTATCTTATCCTCAGGCCCAATTATTGCACCAGCCCCCAAACCCAACTTTGTCTGGCCCTCAAGCCCAATTTCGCACTAGCTCCCAAGCCTTGCATTGTCTAGCCCTCAAGTCTAGTTTCCCATTGGCCCTCAAGCCCAACATTGTATCGCCCAAGCCTACCTTCATCTAGCCCAAGCCTAGTTTTGTCTGGCCCAGACCCAACTTTGTCTGGCCTAAGTCTAGTTTCGCACTAGCCTACAAGCCCAGTTTTCACTAAAACTCAAGCCCAACTTTGATTGACCGAAGCCCAGTTTTGCATTAGCCTCCAATCCCAGTTTTGCACTAGCCTCCAATCCCAGTTTCGCACTAGCCCCTATAACATTCCGACCGCATATTACAGATTTAAATAATAAATTAAAGAAAAGTAATTAAGTCACAACGCGGGAAATTTAAAACTTTATTAAACTAGGAAAAGTCCAATATTCCATAATTTATAAACGCAAAGTATAATAAATATCCATAATGTTTACAAATTATTATTCAAAATACAAATCATCAAAACTCCCAATCTAGCCCACGCTCTGAGGCTAAGCCTCACCAGCTCCTCCTGCAATATCATTTGCTCACGTGTACTGCGTATACCATCATCGCCAAACACAAGCAGATAGGGTGAACTAAAAAGATAACACATAAATATACATCAATCATACATATATAATAAAATACATCAAAATAAAATCCCATCTTTTATCCCGCATGGCCATAACCATGAATGATATCATTCCACCACCAAGGAACCTTCTCCTTCTCTATCACATGGCCACAACCATGTAATATCAATGTACATCAAGGGAGACTCGTTTCCTTCTTTCCACATGGCCATAACCATAACCATATAATATGAGTACACATCAAGGAGAATCGTTCTAGCTTTTCCACATGGCCACAACCATGGTAGTAGTGTTCTACATCTTCTAATGAGTATCTCAAGGCGCCTTGCTGCCACACCTATCAGCCACAACCGATAGAGCACATGCGGAAACCATGCTACGCATCACACACCATAACGCCAGGTGGAGTTCCCAAATACGAACATAGTCCGTAACGTCCTAGGACTACCAAACTCGTCAGCAAATCACTAAAGAGGGCAATCCTTCTGGACCCATCCGTACTGGCCACAACCAGCACACTCATTGGCAACACTCGCCAACCCGAGCCACGACTCAAGAGTTCCTCGTGTTCATCCACTATCTTTAGCTACAACTCAAGGGAAGTCATTTCGAGCCACAACCTATAGAATGCCACGTGCTTAACCCCTATCTTGGGCCACAACCTAAGGATACGTTCCGGCCCACAACCTAAGGAACATCAGCAAGCCCACCATTGAGATATCTTAGAAGCCTTATAGACCACGCTTTACAAATTCCATCTCATCCCATCAATACAACAGTAACACTTGCCTTGAACGCACAACAACACCCTTGCTCACTTAGGCTAAAAGCCCTTGTTCGAACAGTCCAGCCTATCTCGCTTAAGCTAGGCCAGCTAGCTTGAGCGAGCCTCTAGAATAACTGTAGCCGCGAAGTCTCGCTTAAGCGAGCTCTTTCTCGCTTGGGCGAGACCCTCACTCGCCCAGGATTAAACTGCCTCGTCTAGGCGATGAGTTCAACGAGACAGCGGGACCACACTCGAAATCTCGCTTAGGAGAGAGGCTCTCACTTGAGCGAGACGTGCCTTCGCTCAAAACAATAAATCTCGCCTGCGCGAGAGGTGCAACCAAGCCACACAAAACACACGCGAGTTCTCGCTTGGGCGAGGCACACTCGCCTAAGCGAGATGGCCTGTCGCCCAAGACCAAAATTACCTCGCCTGACCGAGATGCTCGAGCAGAGCCTGAATCTGAGCATTGTTTTATGCACACAACAACAACAATTGAACCCAAAATACACTCCAAATTCATACCATTCATTCAGCATAATTTTGTTAGGCATATGAGCATAATTGGACACGAAAATATACCCCAACGACCCAACTTTACACAATCACATAATATACAGAACACCACCCCATTATATACATACATTTAGGTCAAATTTCAATGAAACAATACCCAAAACCCACAACCCCAAATTCCCTCTCATGCAGCACGAATTTCAGAGCATAACTTCATCAAAATCATGCAAGACAATGCAATTAACACAGAATTTCGGGTTCAGCTCCCATAACTTGGAATTTTCCCTTGCTTAGAAAAATGCAGAGTGTTGGGAATCCCTCCTTGATCACTAGGCAGCCTAACACCTTCCCTTCACTATGCTCTCAATTGCCACAATCCTCTCCTTTTAAAGGGGCCTTAAAGTTATTTTCAGCCCTCCTAGCCGCCCCCTTCTGTGAGGGTTCTCTCCACCTTTTCATATTCATGCCATACCAATCTTTAGCAAAAAGATTATTAAAACAATAATAATTAAATAACACATAATTTGGCACACATAGGACGTGAACCCAAGTCCTTTCATACAATCAAAGTACTCTCAACCACTTGAGCTAGTAGTTTTCAACGTCATACCCATCAGAATTTAATGTCATAAATACACTACCTACCCACATTTATTAATTAATTATTTATTTAATTAATTAAATTATGCGGATCTTACAACCCCCTAAGCCCAAGTTTGTTTGGCCTAAGCCCAGTTTTGCATTGGCCTTCTAAGCCCAACGTTGTTTGGCCCAAGCCCAATTTCACACTGGCTCTTAAGCCCAGTTTTGCTTGACCCATAACCATTTTCTCTGACTCCTTAAGCTTAGATTTCTTGACCTTTAGGCCCAGTTTCTAGTCTTGAAAAAATAAGAAGAAAAAGAATCACAATATATTATCACGTATCATGCATTCTCATTATGTCAAAGGTATCATTTTTATTTGTGCGAACCAAAACCATCTTCATTCATATGAGTGGTTGTTGAATCTTTCTTTTTCAAAAAAAAAAATGAAACAAATAATAATATACCTAGTTTTAATCATCATGGTTCTCTTGTCTCAATCAAGGTTTCTACACCTTGCTAAGATTTCTACACCTTGTTTCTAAGTGAGTCAAGGTTTTCGACGCCTTGCCAAGGTTTCCACACATTGTTTCTATGTGAGTCAAGGTTTCTACACCTTGTTTCTATATAAGTAAAGGTTTCCATGCCTTGTCAAGGTTTCCATACCTTGTTTCTATGTGAGTCAAGGTTTCCACACCTTGCCAAATGTGTTACACCTTTTTTCTATATGAGTCAAGGTTTCCACACCTTACCATGGTTTCCACACCTTATTTTTATGGGAGTTAAGGTTTCCACACCTTGACAAGGTTTCTACACCTTGTTTCTATATGAGTCAAGGTTTCCACACCTTGCCAAGGTTTCCACACCTGGTTTCGTGAGTCAAGGTTTCCACACCTTGACAAGGTTTCCACACCTTGACAAGGTTTCCATACCCTATTTCAATGTGAGTCAAGGTTTACACACCTTTCCAACGTTTGTACACCTTATTTCTATATGAGCTAAGGTTTCCACACCTTGTTTTTATGTGAGTCAAGGTTTCCACACCTTGCCAAGGTTCCCACACCTTGTAGCTTTGCTAGTCAAGGTTTCTACACCTTGCCAAGGTTTTTATACCTTGTTTCTAAGTCAGTCAAGGTTTCCACGCCTTGCCAAGGTTTTTAAACCTTTTTTCTATGTTTGTCAAGATTTCTACACCTTCTTTTTGTGTCATTTTTCCACACCTTGCTAAGGTTTCTATATATTTTTTCTATGTTAGTCAAAGTTTTCACACATTGCCATTATTTTTTGCATATTGTTTTTTACGTTAATCAAGGTTCCCAGACCAATTCATCTGAGTCATCTCTTTTGCTTCATGTATATAAATTGGGGCAAATTTTTAGGTTTCATATTTTTTTTGGCTTAATTCATATTTTGGTCCTCTAATTATTATGTGTGGTTCATTTTGGCCTCCTAATTTTTTTGAGGTTCAACTTAGTCTCCAGTTTGTTAAGGAGGTTCAATTTAGTCCTCGACGTTAATAACATTAAAAAAAATTAATAGTAGATTGTTTTAATGTGATACAATGGCATTTGTGCATTACGTGGTAGTGTATTGAGATTGGGTGATGTGGAATTTAGTTAAAAAATAACTTTGTTTTCAAAGGGGATAAATGTTGTTAGGGTTAGGGTTCGAAGAAAATAGGGAATTGAAGAACAAATTTGGGAATTTGGTGGAGAAGCATAATCAATCGAAGAAGAAGGATTTTAAGACGAAGTGTTCGTTGTCACCTTGGCTGTGGCTTTCCGTCATTGTTGTAATCATAGTGTCGCCAATTCGAAGGTTAGTTTTTGCGGTATTTGCGTTATGAAGGAAATTGCTTGTGTATTTGTTTCGTTTTACTTTTTTACTATTGAAAGTATGTTGTTTATGAAGGTTGTTGTTATTTTTATGTGTGATTTTGTTTGTTTGTTTTTAATGGTGAGTGGGTTGTGGTCCCGTTTCTTTGTGGTTAGTGGGTTGTGGTCCTCTTTCAAAGGAGAGTGTGTTTAACTTTTTTGGGGTATGGGTGGTAAAATATGTTTTATTCGTGGGCATTGGTAGTGCATAGAGTAACTCATATGTTTTTTTTATAGGATAGGATGTGTGATGATAGTTTTGAGGTGGTGGTCCACCATGGGGGATACTTTGAAATGAAGGAAACACTGAAGTATAGTAATGGGGAAATGAGCACGTTGTCTTGTGACCTAAATATGTGGAGTTTTTTAGATAATTGGAATACTTAGGGAAATGGTTTATGTAAACATTAAGGAGTTATGGTATAAATTTCGTAAGTCCGCTGTATTGGAGAACAATTTGCAGAGGATGTTTGATGATAAGGGTGCAATTCACATGGTTGATATTGCTGGAAGGAATTTGCAGGTGCATATGTTTGTGGTTCACTTAATTTTTGAAGCTGAAGTTGTGGATAATTTTTTGGAATATTTCTCGAAAGAGGTAGTTGCACCAGTAGCCACTGAAAATGTTGAGGTCTAGGGTGAGGTGGATGGTCATAGTGGTTGTGGGGATGGAGATACCTTCATAAGGTTGACATACAACAAGATAATTATGGAGGAGAAGGAGAAGGGGTACAAGGTGATTGTCACATGAAATCTGAATTCCTAGATGACGTTGATAGTTATCATATGGTGGATATTGAGTGTGAGGTGGGGGTTCAGGCGCAAACTCAAAGTGAAGTTCATGTTGAAATTGGAGTCAAAATGAGGCTGAGGTTCAAGCACAAACTAAAGTTGCGATTGAAGAAAATATTGAGGTTGAAGCAGAAGGTGGTGTCCAAAGTCACCCACCACTACATGGAAATACTGCACTTGAGGTTGAAGGTGTTGTCCATGATGCTGATGTTCATGCAACTACTACACTTGAGGCAAAAATTAGGATTGAAGATGAAGGAACTGATTCTGATCATATTGTGAGTGATGGAGAACTACATGATGTAAGTGTTCATTACGAGGACAATTTAAGCAAAGGTAATGAGGAAGAAGAGGTTGAGGATGAAAGGTTGGAATTTGATGACAATGTCCATGTAGATATCCATGATAGGGGTTTATCTGATGATGATTGGGAATCAGATAAGATGGACAATGATGATTCAAATAGTGATCAATCATTAGGCAGTGGCAGCAAATGTAAGGCAAATTTTGGGACCTTTAAAATGCCCAAAAGCATGGCCCAATACAATTGGGAAGTTGGAACATATTTTCAAGATAAAGAGACATTTGTAGAAGCAATAAGGACATATAGAGTGCAATTTGTAAGAAGGCTAAAATTTCAAAAAAAAAATGATAAACGAAGATGTAGAGTCATTTGTTATGGTACGAAAGGAAAATGTACTTGGTTTGCCTATTGTGCTTATGTTGCTGCAACAAACATGTGGCAGTTGAGGAGAATTAATGACAAACACAAGTGCAGCAGAGAATTCAATGTAAAAATGTTGAATGTTGTGTGGTTAAGCAGTAGGTTGGAAAACACATTAAGAGAGAATCCAAGACTGAGGGCAATTGATATTCGCAAAAAAGTAACTAGGAATTGGAATATTGCTGTCACAAAGTCCATGGCTCGTAGAGCAAAAACATTGGTTGTTGAGCAAATGGATGGGTCCTTTGTAGAACAATTTAAACGAATATATGACTACGCACATAAGATTCTTCAATCAAATCCGGGTTCTACAACGAAGGTGAAGGTCGAAGGAAATGAAAGGGAAAAATATTTTGCCAGGTTTTATATGTGTCTCCAAGCATGCAAAGATAATATGATTTCCTGCCGCCCTTTTATTGGTTTGGATGTCTGTTTTCTGAAAAACAAGTATGGGAGTGAACTCCTAACTACAGTTGGAAGGGATGCCAACGACCATATGTTACTAATTGCATGTGTTGTTGAAGTGGAGAATAAGGACACATGGACATGGTTTTTGAAGTTGTTAATTGATGATCTTGGAGGACCAGATATTTGTTCATCATACACTTTCATGTCAGGCCAACAAAAGGTATGTCTATTAATTATGCACACTGCTGTTTTTAGTAATTTTAATTGTCAAGTATGAACACCCAAAATTTTCTGGTGCACTACGACATATGGGGTGTTGCTGCTAATTCAATTTAATTTTCTGGTGCAGGGTTTGTTGCCTGATATTCAATCTCTCTTGCCTAGGGCTGACCAAAGGTTTTGTATGAGGCATTTATATGCAAACTTTAGGAAGAAATTCTCGAGAAAGAATTTGAACGCTTTAATGTGGGAAGCAACTCATAGCACTTATCCACAACATTGGGAGAAAGTCATGAGGAAAATTAAAGAAGTTAACATTGATGCTTTGAAACATCTGTTAGCAATACCCCAAGGTAAATCTGTGAACTATTTATGTGAAATATTTCTTGAACCATTTCTGATGTCTATATGCCACTTAAATAGGTATTAGTCAAAATCAAGGTTCATACCCAGAACTTTGTGTGACACAATCGTCAATAACATGAGTGAGACATTCAACAGTGTAATTGTAGAAGTAAGGAGTAAGCCCATAGTGTCCATGATGGAGGAAATACGTCTTTATATGATGCAAAGATGGGCTGAAAATAGATCAAAGGCTAAATCATTCAAGAACTCAATCTGCCCAAGAATTAAGACCAGATTGAAAAATGAGACAGCTAATTCCATAAACTAGATTCCTAGGTACTTCACCAAGAAATCAATCTAATTTATACTTGTATTTGGGTTGCCATTTATACTTGTATTCAATTATTTTTTAATGTGATAGCTACTCAGCAAATCAGATATTTTAGGTTAGGCACAAATCATTTACTTGGGTGAAATTTATGGTGAACATAGGCAACAAACACTGCACCTGTAGGAAGTGGAGTATCACAGGGATACCTTGTTGTCATGTAATGGCTGCAATGAAGTTTCTGAACTTGAATGAAGAAGATTTTATCACTCATTGGTTTAGAATCTCAACCTACAAAGAGATCTATAATTCCATCATAGACCCTTGAAATGGTCAGTATCTATGGGTAGAAACATAATTTCCAGATGTATTGCCCCCTTCTAAACGAATTCTACCTGGAAGACCCAAAAAGAAAAGAAGACTTGAAGCTTGGGAGAAGAACAAGAATGAGAAGTAGATTACAAAACATGGCTAGCCTAAAAAATGTGGCATACGTAAAGAAGTAGGCCATAATCGAAAAAGTGTCCTCAACAACCTCAGTCTGCACCACCAACACAAACAACTCAGCCAACTAATGTGGGATCAGACTAGCCACCACCACAAACATGCCAAGGACCAGAATCATCACAACAACCACCACTAACACAAACTCAGCCACCTGAATCATCACAACAACCACCACTAACACAGACCCAACCACCTGAATCATCACAACAACCAACACCAACACAAAGTTAAGCACCTCAACCATCACAGTAGCTACCTGAATCATCTCAGCCACCACCACGACAAACTGAAGCAACTCACACATCACACCAGGCAACAACACCAATAGTTGAAGGAAGTCAACCACGCAACCCTCCAATTCCTCGTCCAACCATAATTATACCCAATAAAAGGCAAAAACTCCAGCATAGGAAAGGACGTGTGTGGAAGCAATGAAGCTTATTTGTGCTTTTCTTTTTTGCTGCACCTTAGAATATTGGGGTTATGATGTATTTTGTAGCTTTTAAGTTTCTAATTTCAGATTGCTTTGTCTACTTTTATATTTCAACTTTTACATTTTTAGTTAAAACATCCAGAACAATATTCTATGCAATTAGATGTATTTTGTGATGAAAGCATCAAGTATAATGGTTTGATTATATAATATAATGTTTTATGGCTCTCAAAATTTCTGTTTATCAGTGTTTTTAATGGATGTATTGGTCAGCACACATTGATTTCTTTAATGCTAGCTTTTCATTAATTTACTAACGTTCAAGGATACACCAATTCAAACTTGTAATTACATATGTCAAGTCACAAAAATACAACATTCAACCCCACCCAATACAGATTATATCACATACTTCTCATCATTCGTGACACCATAATGAAACTAACTACAACCAACAAACAAACTATCCCTATTAAAATGTTAACTGACTTTCTGGATCCCTTAAGTTCTTTCTCTAGGATATATGTACTACTAAACTATAGCAACTTCAGTATTGCTAAGATAGTAGTCAAGAAAATAGAGAGGGTAAAGTAAACCTAAGTCGTCCCCCAACGAACAAGGAATTGATTTTTAACAAATTAGTTCTTATAAAAACTATATAAAAGAGTTAATCAAATGAACAAGGAATAAAGAAATAAAATTTGAAAAAGATAAAAAAATGAAAAGATAAAAAACAATAATAAAGAAAAATAGATTGATTCCACTATTTTTTCAAAATAGATCCATCATCGGTTATCTAAAGATTATTGTTCAATTAATTATTGTTATAGATTTACAAATTAATCAATGTAAATTCTCAATTAATTTGTTGGCGTTCTCACTATTAACCAAAGTAAATTCTCAATCAAATGCAAGAACTTTGTAGATTAATCATAGTAAATTTAATCAAAGTACATTCTCAATTAAATATTACTATCCTTAATCATGTCCATTCTTTTACCTCTAAAATCAAGAAAAAAGTTAATTAATCAAAGTACATTCTTGATTAATTCTAGTTAAAGTTTTCACCTCTAATCAAAGTACATTCTCAATCATTGGTAAAAACCCATTCAATCACATGAAAGTTTCTAAATTTAATCAAAGTAAATTCTCAATTAAAATTAAAAACCTTTGAACTCATATGATTGATATGCACATAGATTAAAACTTCTCACTAATTACCTATGATGTAAAAACCATTACTTTTCACGTGATTCAAAGATAAAAGACAAATGAATTAAAACCTCAACAATAATGAAAAGAACAAAGAAATTATTTCATTCTAATCTCAGAATCCATAATGAAATTACAATGGAATCAACCCAAGAATTTTATTAAACCATAGAATGCAAAAGTAAAATAAAAATAGAAAGAAGAATAGAGAGAAAAGGGAACGAAATTAGGCCCCCTTAAGGGTTCTAAAACTCGAGCTTTTCCCTTAGTCTCTTTATATAGGACTTGGACTGGGATTTTCGGTTGCTAAAACCTCTCAAATATCTTTTAAAATAAAGATAAATATTATTTATCTTTATAGTGATTTTAAAAATATTTGGAGAGATGGTTAGTTTTAAAAATATTTAACAAATATAGTTGGTTAATAATTTATGATATAATTAAATAAACAAATTATTTAAATATATCTGATAAATTATCACTAAATAATATTTACATTAATTTTCTAAATAAGTCATTGTCAATCCTATAGTCCAAATTTGTTGGGAAATCCAAAAACATGAATATTTGCACTTAAACCCCTCTAATTTGACCAACTTTGACCAGTCGTTGCCTAGAGTTGACTATTTGACCAATTGATTTCCCTATCAGAGACTGAGATGTGGTAGGTGAAGTTGTGCGTTGTGCGCGGATCTGTTATGATTCATTGATGGTGCAGGGCGTTACAGTGAATTTGGTTCGTTGCGCTCGTGAAGGTGATGAGCATGGAGGTTGTGTTCGTTGCTACTTCGCGTTTTCCGACGATGCTGTAGAACTGTTGTTTGTGTGACATGAACGTGCCTAATGCGTCGTCAAAGGTGTAGGAATAACAAGCTTGGTTCGCTCTTGACTGGATATGTGTCTTCTGTGGCATGCGTTGCGTCCCTACAGGTTCATTGATGTTTTAGGCGTGGTCCATTGTGGTTTCGCGATGGCTATTGTAGGTGCGTGCAGATCAGTGTGAATGGTGGAACGTTGAAATAGGTAGTTGACAGTGATGTTGATGGAAGCTAGGGTTTCTCATTTGGGAGATGGGAAGGAAATAATGAGGTGGCAACCTTCCATTGGTTATGCTTAGAGTGATAGGATAGTGACACGTGGCAACACATGGTTGGACAATTTCATTAGTGGAGGATTGCCACATGGCATCTTATAAATGGGGCTGGACTTTGAGTGGAAGGAGGTGTGTAGATAGAAATATTAGGGGTGCATAATAGGTTTTTGGATGATCCAATTGAAGGAGGAGTGTGTAAAATAAAAATTGGGAGTGCATTTAGCTCCTGACCGTTTCTTTGAAGAATTTGTTAAGTTCAGCCTTGAATGAGCTTAATCTTAACTTCAGCTGCATCAACAAACGTTAAAATATCCAAGAAATAATTTATGCAACTAAAAATCACTTTTTAAGACATTTTTATCACACAAGCTCAAACAACCTAATTATCAGAATTATCAATTAAATCACTCTTTAAGCACACAAATTCAATTAAATACCCAGAAATAAACATTAAATGAGGGCAAAAATATGCACTCATCACTCATAATAGTGTCATCCCTATCGTCACCACCATCTTCGGAGCACCATTTGAAGTAATTATAACCAATGAAGGATTCACTTCTGTTCTGTTATTCAAAACAGTCATAACAATAAACAATCTCATTTTAGTTGGAAACACCTATTCATGAACAAACATAAAAAAATGGGTGATGGATCTAACGTTGTAATTAGGGCAGCCCCAAAATTGTCTCCCACCATTTTTAGCAGTTCGAGCTGTTCTTAACACAACAACCTACCCACAGTTGCAATATTGTGCTCCACCGTGAGAGGAAAAGCCACCACCGTGAGAGGAAAAGCCACCACTATGGCTGGATAAGCTAGGATTTTGCATTCCCCGCGAATTACACGACCAAGAAGAAGAATAGTGCCCCCTCGACATCATTCACAATCAACATACACCAAATGTCGAAGAACTCCCGCACAAAGAAGATGAACTGTGAAATTAGGGCAAATGACCAATTCTCCCTCCATATACTTCGTTGCCACCTCATCATAGTACATTGATGCTCAGCTATTAAAAAACCTGCCACGTTTCTGTTCCAAAGTGACACTATTCTAACGCCATTTAACTAAAACTAACGGGAGGGACCAAATTATACTATTTTAACAAACTAGAGGACTAAATTGAACCTTAAAAAAATTAAGGGACCAAAATGAACCACACATCATAATTAGAGGACTAAAAGATGAATTAAGCCTATTTATTTTGTCCATCTAGAGATTCAAGCATACAGTGATCACATGATTTGTCAAGAACAAATATGAGTCTCTTTCATTCATGCATTCACAAAATTCAATTTGACTTTCACATGTTGATTTCATATTAGGATGCTCTTTATTGAATGGTTACAAACATTCATTTCAATATTGACCCTCTGCTAGACAATGATGAAGTTCAAGTTTTCTTTTGGTATATTGACCCTCTATTAGGCAATGGTCGAATTCAGGTTTTCATTTGTATATCGACCCTCTGCTAGGCAATGGTCGAGTTCAGGTTTTCCTTTGGTATATCGGCCATCTGCTAGGCAATGGTTGAGTTCAAGTTTTCTTTTGGTATATCGGCCCTCTGCTAGGCAATGATCGAGTTTAGGTTTTCTTTTAGTATATCGGTCCTCTGCTAGGCAATGGTAGAATTCAGGTTTTCGTTTGTATATTGGCCCTCTGCTAGGTAATAGTCAAGTTCAGGTTTTCTTTTGGTATATCGGCCCTCTACTAGACAATGGTCAAGTTCATGTTTTCTTTTGGTATATCGGCCCTCTGCTAGGCATAGTTGAGTTCAGGTTTTATTTTGGTATATTGGTCTTCTCCTAGGCAATGGTTGAATTCAAGTTTTCGTTCGTATAACAACCCTCTACTAGGCAATGGTTGAATTCTGATTTTCCTTTGATCCATTCGCCCTCTACTAGGCAATGGTTAAGTTCAGGTTTTCTTTTGGTATATCAGCCTTCTGCTAGGCAATGATCGAATTCAGGTTTTCGTTCATATATCAGCCCTCTGCTAGGGAGTTGCTGAATTCTGATTTTCCTTTGATCCATTGGCCCTCTGCTAGGAAATGGTCAAATGTAGGTTCTCTTTTGGATCGGGATCCTTTACATGGTAATGGTCACCGAGTTTCTATCTTTCGGTTAGGGACCCTTTCCTCGGGATTGGTCATGTCTATCATTAATTTAGTTTGTTTCTTTACTTGCTTTTCTATTTAGTGTTATATTTCCTTTTGAAACTCATACGAAATTAGTGTTTTTATCTTTACTTATCCTTTACTACGATAATATGAATAGTTAAATTTTCTTATTATCTAATAAAATCTAAGTAAAGAGGGTGAAACATATTCTAGCCTTTAAGCCTAGTTTTCCTTACTCTCAAATTTAAATAAATGGAGAAAAAAAGAAAGGAAAAATGAAAAAAAAGCAAATAAGGTTCTCATGAATTCCACCCATGTATCCACACATTTATTCAAGCCTCATCATTTAGGTTAAAAAACAAAATCATAGCATGTCATACATCATCAGTGATTTATAACATGTGCATAAGCATACTCCTCCAACATTTCTTATATTGGTGGAAAAAAAGGAAAAATGAAAAATACAAAAAGAGTATTTTCAATCCATTTCATCATACTATACAACATACACATATTCACATCATGTCATCCATCATACTCCACAACATCATTGAAAACCATTTCAAAGAAAAAAAAGCTAAACGTTAGGAAATTTGAAAAGTCGGCAATGACAATATTTTTGTAAGTCTCACCAATGTTAGGCATTCATGCGATTTTTGTGGACACTTCAAGAGTAAAATCCAAGTTCTCCTTTTTCACATTGAGGCCCTCTGTGAGGCAATGGTCATCAATTTCTTTACATCAAGGCCCTCTACGAGGCAATGGTCATTGATTTCTTTGGTACATCAAGGCCCTCTGCAAAATAATGGTCATTGATTTCTTTGTCACATCGAAGCCCTATGCAAGGCAATGATCATCGATTTCTTTACATCAAGGCCCTATGCGAGGCAATGGTCATTGATTTCTTTGTCACGTCGAGGTCCTCTATGAGGCAATGATCATCGATTTCTTTACATCAAGGTCCTCTCTAAGGCAATAGTCATTGATTTCTTTCCTTTCGATATAAACTCTCTACTCCGAATAGGTCTAATATGTTTTTTCAAAAACTCAGAAAAGAAAATAATAAAACAAAGTGATTTGTCAAATCGAGACCCTCTACAATGTAATGGTCTCCAAATCTTTTGGATATAAACCCTCTCCTTAGGATTGGTCTAATCTTTTTTTCAAAAAGTCAAATTTGCAAAAAAAGATGTGGTTTTTTGGGTCGGGATCCTTTACATGGTAATGATCGTCGAATATTTTGCATATAGACCCTCTCCTCAGGATTGGTCTAATTTGTTTTTTTTTCCAAAAAGTAAAAAAAAAAATTGTGTCGAATCAAAACCCTCTACTTGGTAATAATCACTTAGTTCTTTTCTTTCAGATAAAGACCATCCTTTGGAATGGTCAAGTTTGTATTTAACTCTTTCTTCTTTTGAAACCTGAACAAAATTAGTGTTTCTGTCTTTACTTATCTTTTACTACGACAATATAAAAGTCAAACTTTCATATTATCTAGTCAAATCTAAGTAAAGAGTGGTAGTTGTCAAGATCCAATTTCATCCAGGTGAATAAATTTATTTTTAAAAATAAAAATAAAAAAATGTTTGTCATTTAATGATAAATAAAAAAGGTGAAATTATTTTTTCTTCAAATATTTTCAAACTTTAATTTGAGAAAAAAAAAGCAAAAAAAGAGAGAAATAAAAAAAAAGTAAAAAAAGAAGAAGGAAGAGCCCAATTTATTTTTAATTATCAAACTCCTTCTCATGAGCCCAACAACCCAACCTGTTTTCATCCTCACCCTTTGCTTTTCTACCTTTGTGTGCTTGTTAGAGAAAAGAGTGATATGATTCAAATAATTAGAAGCAATATCTCTCGTAATAATTAAAATCATTATTACTAATGATGATTGATATTATGCTCTGATTTGTTGTGATTTTATTCCCGTAATGTGTTGCTATCATGACCAATTCCTTATTTATATATTGTTCATTACAATTAAGGCTAGGATTACATTGATATTGCAATGTATGAATATAAATACACACTCTGTCATCACATGAAAGAAAAAATTAAAAAAAAAATCTCTATAGTTCTCTAATTCTTTCCCATCACCATTCCCACATGCACATCTCCTTCTTATCTCTCTTTTGATCTTTTGAAAAAAAAAATATTGAAGGAGGTAAAACAAACAAAAAAAGTGAACGAGAGAAAAGGTAGTTGTAATGTTAAGAAAAAGAGAATGAGATTGATAGAGAAGGAAAGGAATTGAAGATTTTGGAAGACTCATTTTTTTCTTTTGATTTGTGAATTCCCAATTTTTATTATATTTTGTTTAATATTGTACATGCTTTTACTTTTACACATAACTTTGACATTTTTTGTTAGGCACATTATTTTCTACTATTTACAATTATTTTACTCCAAAAATCACTAAAAATGTTTTTCTTTTCTTATTTTTTAGTGTCTTTTCAGCCGCTCGTGTCGCATGACACTCATTTTAAAATTTATTTTTTCTAAAAAAATATAAAATATCAAAAGGGCTACCAATGGATTAATATCAAGTATGCTTATTTGGCCAAATAGCTAAAACCAGTAAATGTCTCAATCATATCAAATCATACATATTCACCTAAGTTGCAAAACAAAAGAATCAAGCTAAATTTTTGAGTATGAACAAAACATGAGCAAGTCACTCAAGAAAAACAGGAATGACACATGTTTATCCTTTACCCTTAAGGCTCAAGACTCACAAGGTCAAATTCTTTCACAAAAGATCTAATCATGAAATTCTCAAATCAATTATCAAATCACTAAAATAATCCACTCATATCAACATGTCTTTTATTTTTCCAGAATTATGCTCATCCCAAATACTGAATCAAATCCTAGAAATCCAATGTTAATATGTTTAACTGAAAATAGAGAAATATTTTTGGTGGATTTCTTATGAGACATATTTTTTAAAAAATTCACGAAGTAAAAAGATACTACTTTCACAATTTTCTCAAAAAAGAAATCACAATTTGTTTTAATGTAAACAAAAGCAAAAGAAAAAAAATAGAAAACAAAAAGAGAAAGCAAAAATCCTACCTATAGTTTATCTCTCCTACACTTATTTCAAAAATTGTCTTTAATGGACTTATTTTGAGGAGAAAACAAAAAATTGTTTGACTTTTAGCTCCATCTGGCCATATGTCAAAATTTATTTTCTTTAATTTTTTCAAGTACAAGTTAGCTTGTACAATTTATTTTCAATTTTATTTTTATAACTAAAAACAACAACACATATTTTTGAAAGTTTTCTAAAATTTTTCTACTTATGCTAAAAACAGAAAATAAATATGCATGCATTTTTAATTTTTTTTTATCAACAATACTATCAAATGAATTTGAATCTAACCTCTTTTCCTGCTTTAACAACCTTTCCTTTTTTTCTCTGCATCCATGTCAACAAATATAACCACTGAAACTTTATTTGCATCATTCATATCAACAAACTTAATGTGTGGAGCGTGTGGCTTCAACTTAGTTTGAGCATCATTAGGTGTATTATGGTGATTAACAAGATCATTATTAATCCTCATAATCTCATATTATAAGCAAAAATTTGAACTTAAAGTAGTAGACTCTACTGCTTAATTATTAACCAAATCAGTTGTAGTAGTAATAGATGCTTCATATGCATCTTCCAATATTGTTATTTGTTCAACTACACTTGGTTCCTCCATTGTATTGTTCTCACAACTTTGCCCGGAAAAAGATAATTTGTACTCATATCATCATTAACATATAAAACTTTATATTCATATTGAGCAACATCATATCCATCAGTAGATATGCCAGTGTGAGAATCTTCAATTTCTTCATCAACATATTCAACAACATCTTTAGTAAAATTGATATGTCCATCAGTAGACATATTAATATGTTCATTAGTAGACATATTAGTATGAGCACCCATGATTGCATCAATATATCCATCAGTAGATATATCACTGTGATATGATTCTAGTGTTGGTTGATCTTAAATTTGAATTGTGTACTCGTTCACATCAATGCTCAATTGTTCCATCCTTTGATTCAATCCCCCTAACATTTTCATTATTTCAGCCCTATGCTCAACTATTGTCTTCATAATCTTTTCTAAAGTGGCCTCCATAGCTTTTTCATTCATTAGCTAGCTTAAATCATCACACTTTTGTTCTGCTCTAATAGCCAAGTTTTGGAAAATTTGAATGAAAATTTTCATTGAATCAATTAACCCTAAAACTGTTTTGAAATTGGTGAAAACAAGCTTCCTTTTGTAGAAGGTGCTTCTATACATAGGTCACTTATGTTTAATGGTGTTGACTACCAGTTTTGGAAAACTTGATTGAAAATTTTCATTGAATCAATTAACCAAGGTATTTGGGATGTAATTGTGAATGAACCTTACACTCCTAAACATGTTGATAACAAGCAGGTTGACAAGCCATGAAATCTATGGGCAGAGGAGGAAAGAAGGCATGCTCAATATGATTGTACAATAAAGAATATCCTCAACTCTTCATTGAACATGGATGAGCTCTTTAGAGTGTCTCAATGCAAAAGTGCAAAAGACATGTGGGATGTGTTTGAAGTCACTCATGAGAGAATTTTTTTTTTTTTACATAGGTTAGTGAGCTAACAAACTTAACCCACCAACCCGTGGTGAGTTGAGCCGAGTTGGAAAATTTTTGGCTCACCATTAAGTGACCGGGTTTGGCTCAATAATTTTTAACCCAACTCACGGTGAGCCAACTCGGATGAATAAGGTTGGCTCACTTTAACATGTCTAGTTAGAAATTTAGCTCAAATGATTAAACATTAATCGTTTGTATTAGATCTTGAATTGTCCGATCGGACAATTTAGAAAATGTGTTTTTTATGATTTGTTATAACGTATACATTTAAGTTTATGCATAAATTTGATAATTTTTTGGTTAAAACAATTTTTTGTTGTTCTCTAGATACATACTTGATTATGGTCATGAGTGATCACTTTCACTTCGTGTACTTTGAAGACCAATGTGAATTGTTGTCGAAATTTTATCAAATTTATGATTTTAGACTTCTTCATGAATGTTTTAGTGAATCATGAAAAATATTTCTTCTGAATGGGTAGGGCCTGACGTTGTGATAGTTAAAATTTTGATAATGATCGAGTTTTTTACGAACGTAGTATGAATTGAAGCTAGATGAATGAACGTTGCCTAGTGAAGAGTATGAAAAGAAAATTTTTAAGTTCTTGCAATATGCTCTAGAACACACAATATCTGTGAACAAGACATATTTTTATCCTTGTTTTTGTTGTCTTATTCAAATACGTTAAAACTTGGGCACAATGCGTGATCATTTATTCATCGTTAATATAATTAGGAATTATACAGTTTGGACTTGGCATGGAGACATAATGATAAATATTTCAGTCATACAACTTTGGTGCATATAAGTTTTTTCATTGTTTTCCATTCTTAAATCTTGGAATTGCTACTTTTTAATTTAAACTTAACTATTTTGTTAGGTACTTGGACACAATCATCGTGGACCAAGGTCGGGCTTCTACGTATGGATTTATCGACCCACAAATCGTTCAAAATTCTGGAAACACAACTATGCAAACTATAATATATTTGCAAACATTAATGTGAGTCAAAAAGATAGATGTCCCTTGTGCACTATGTAACATCCTAGCAGAATATTACTTATTTAAAATTAAAAATAAGATAAAAATAAATAAGAGCCGCCTTTATTAAAATTACTTTCCCAAAAATGCGGGAAAATTTTTAACTTTATTTTATAAGCGCCAAAATATAACCAAAAACATATATGCGTTCAACGCTTACAAATAGTAAAACGATTACTAGTAGTTGATTACACAATAATAAGAAATCAATAAAATAAGTCCATGTAAAATTCCCCACGCTGGCCTCTATCCCGCTCTGAGTATCCACATGCTCACTTGCATTAACATTTGCTCCCATGTAATGAGTTACATGATCATCGCCAAACACACACAGATAGAGTGAGCTCAAAATAAAAAATACATTACAAGGTACATTTCAATAACAATTTAAAGACCTAACACTTATCATACACCCCAAACCTCAAACCCAAACATTCACATCTTCCTTTGGACGCCTCCTGATTCTACACCCTTTGATGGTTACGCTGATCGATCTTTGCTGTCACAAATGTCTACTCGCTCCTCCGACTACAGGCCACCACCTATAGTCCACACGTGGGAATGATCTTGTCACGACCACAATCCGTAGCACCAAGTGGAGTTCCCGGATACAAATCACAATTCGTATTTGTCCTAAGACTACCAAACTCATCGGATAACACCGAGGAGGACAATCTTCTGGAACCCATCCGTACGAGCCACGATCTCGCACACTCCACTGGACTTCCAAAACCACCAGGCTACAACCTTGAGTGGCCATGTCTTACCCTAGAGCCATCAAAATGGGTTATAACCCGCGAGCCAACCCGGCTCATCACGGGTTCGGATCGGGTCGGGTTGAAAAAAAATTACAAATTTCAGTACGGGTTAAAAATGAACTCGATCCACTAAGAACTCGGCTCATTCAGGTTGAACCCGTGATGAGCTGAGTTGGCTCATCAACCCGTCAATAAATTTTAAATATTAAATTAATATATATATATATATATATATATATATATATATATATATATATATATATATTATATAATATATATATATGTATATATGTATATAAATATATATTATATATTATATATATATATATATATTATATATTATATTTTATATATATATATATATATTATATATATATATATTATATATATATATTATATATATATATATATATATATATAATATATATATATATATATATATTTTGTAGATGGATAAAGAAGATGCTCTAAGAGATGAAAATGTTGTGGATTTATTTATTCAAGATTCTAATACTATAGTTTGATAAGTGATAATAATGATTTGATGTTAGATAGTAATTTATACTTTTGTGATTTTGGTTTGTATTTGTAGTTTAACATAATTTGGGATTTTATTTGGATTATATTGAAGTTTATTTAGATTTTAATCAGAATTATAATTTAGTTTTCTTGAGATTGAAGAAAAAATATTGTGTTTTCTTTTTTAGTTAAGTGAGCCAGTGAGCCAGCTCGTTTAACCCGCCAACCCGTGGTGGGTCGGGTCGGGTTCTAATTTTTTTTGGCTCGCTAATAAGTGAGCCGGGTTGGGTGGACCCACTAAGTGGCCAACCCGTCGCGGACCGAGCCGGGTTAGGTCGGGTGACCCATTTTGACAGCTCTATGTTACCCCAATACAAGCTACACTCTTAAATGGACCCCCAACAAAGTAGTGCCTCGAGACCTTCGTCTAAAGCCATGTAGAATCCTCCTCGCAGTCTAACTCTGCACCCGAAACCACCAAGCGTAAAACCCACGTCGCTAGACTAACTCGTGTTCCAGACCGCCTGACATTACACTTGGCGCCACCGGGCGCCAGCCCACTAGATTTTGGTCTAGGCCCAGTTCTACAACCACCGTCTGGCAGGACCACTTCCGTCGCCAATCGCTAGCTCTCGGGTTTTACTCTAGAGTTCACTTTATGACCTATCTCCTAGCGAGTTTACACCGTTCCTTTAGAGGCCATACCAGTAACTGGTAATTTACTAGTTTTTGGCAATCTAGAATAGGTTCCAATGAACCTATTTACACAAGATACTCAGTTCATGCAAAGCATGCATCTATGACAAATAAATACACTTTCATATCATTAAGTTGAATTGAAGTACACAATATCACATGGTCATACATAAAACACAAACATATCCTTGCTTTCATACATCCCGGAGAATCACAATAAATCCACATAAAACCATCAAAACAAAGTGTTATACCAAACACAAAATCCTGGACAACCACACAATATACAAACCAGAAAGAACACATAACCATTGCCCCAAAATATTGCACGGGCAATAAAATAGTAATAATGATAATAATAAAAACAAAACCAATAACAATAATAATAATAATAATAAAACGAAACAATAAAAATAAAAATAATAATGAAAATGAAAATAATAATAAAATAAAATAAAACAATAATACTAATAAGATAAAATAATAAGATAAAATGATAATAATAATAATAAACTAATAATAATAATAATAATAATACAATAAAGCAATAATAATAAAACAATGATAATGATAATAAAATCAGAAATAAAATAAAACAATGATATTAATAACAATAATAATAAAATAAAATAATAATAATAACTGTAAAATAAAATAAAATTAATAATAATAATAATTATAATAATAATAGTAAAAATAATGATAATAATAATAATAATAGTAAAATAAAATAAAATAAAAATAATAACAATAAATAATAATAATAATAATAGTAAAAAAAATAAAAATAAAAAATAAAAAATAAAAAATAATCGTAATAATAATAATAGTAATAATAATAATAATAATAATAATAATAATAATAATAATAATAATAATAATAATAATAATAATAATAATAATAAGTGTGGCGTATTTAGAAAAAAAAACTCTAAATGCAAGTCAAAAAGAAAAATCATAATAATTATAGTAGTGATGGAGTCACAAAGAGAACTCAATAAAATAGATAAATAATAATAATAGTAAAATAAAATAAAAATAAAAATAAAAATAATCATAATAATAGTAATAATAATATTAATAATAATAATAAGTGTGGCGTATTTAGAAGAAAACTCTAAACATCACATCAAGCGAAAAAAAAGAATCATAATAATCATAGTAGTGATGAGGTCACAAAGAGAACTCAATACAATGGAAACCACAAACATACACATACTTTCTCTAAAATCATATACAATAAACATCACGAGGTTAAACAATAAAATAATTTGGTTCAAGAGAAGGCTTTCATACATCAATATATAACGCAATTGCATATAATATCATTAAAACAGGAAATGGCATCTCCCTTAACCTGGTTTCCTTGTTCCAAGACTTCTTCTAAGCTTCCCACTTGATCCAGAATCGCTATAACTTCAAGTCCTCTCCTAGCCTTTGTAGAAAACTCTTCACACTCTCCTTTGTCACATTTTAGTACTCTCCAAACTCTCCTCCAATAGCCCATACCAAAGAGGCATCCTTACAACCCCACAACTCTCCTTCCTCTCACCATTATTACCCCAATAATGGCCCTTTACACACCAAAACGAAAATATCATTTAAGTCCATTAACTTGTGAGTTCATTGCAATGTAACTAGTCATTCCATGCCTTTTTGGCTTCTTTGACGGCTATTAGGATTTTTAGGTTCTCCTTAGCATAGCAAAACCAAAAAAATATAATAGAACATGAACAAGTCAAAGCTAATTTGCATTAGCCCATGTTCGAGCCACATCCTCCCAATTGACCAATCAACCAATACATGTTTCGTGAAAATTCATACTCATCTATAATTATATTATCACGCTCTTTGTTCTAGCATCCAAGCGGAATAATAAAATAATTGAATTAATTCAATAATGGCATACATAGGACTCAAACTTAAGTCCTCTCACATAACCAAGTACTCTAAATCACTTGAGCTAATATTATTCCTTATCTTCTCTCTCCACATTAATAAACTTAGGGATTCTCTCTCTCTCTCTCTCATTTATTACTATAAAGATCCCACTACACGCATTTATATTAAATAAATAATTATTTATTTATTTATTTAATTTTCTCAGGTCTTACACACTACATTGATGGATAAGTCTTGCTAAATTTAATATTTTATGAAGTAATGCCAATTATTCGTCTAACTATTTATGATTCATGGCAGGGCCTATTGGCAACTAATGATCATCATTCCAAATAATGTATAGTTGTCTGATTTTGTTCTCTGCATAGGAAGATGAAAACTGATTTGAGAACCTTTCTCCAAGAGTAAGTGTTACTTTGTTTATGTCATCTAATTAGTATATATTACTACTAACATATGTTTCCAATTGATGAGTGCGTATTTTTGCTCTCATTTAATGTTTAATTCTGGATTTTTAATTGAATTTTGTTCTTAAAAGATTGATTTAATTGGAATTTCTTATAATTGGGTTTATTGAGCATGAGATACAAAAAGATGTTAAAAATAACTTTTAGTTGCATAAATGTTCTTTTGATATTTTGAGTTGTATTAGTGCAGTTGTAGCTAACTTGAGCTCATGGAAGTGTGAAAATAAATTGCTTAAACCTTCATGACACCTTAAAGATAAATCCAAGATCACAAAAATCCAAGCCAAGCATTGCATGAAGACGACAAGAAAAGCTTGAAAAAGTGAAGAAGTTTGGCTAAGCCAAGAAGAGGGAACATGCAACAAAAATTGGACCTTGCGGTTTTCTCCATCTTTTTCTAGAAGAAGGTCTTTGATAATTCATAAATATTTATGATAAAAGATAATTGGGGAAAATATATCTATAGATATTTTATTTGATATTTTTATATAATTATCATATTTAATTATATCATAAAATATCAAAAGATAATAACTACCAAATCTTTTTAAATAGGGCAAGATCTTCTTGAATCTTTTTAGATCTCCACGACAAAAAAATATATCTTGGAGACATTGGATTATTTAGAAGATAATGGGAGAAGATTACAAGAGGGGCAGAATTGGAAATTGAACAGAAATTAAGTTGATGATTAATTAATTAAAGATTTTTTATTAATTATCTTTGATATATCTCAAATTATCAACAAAGAAAATCTTCCAAATATTTTAGAAAATGATAAAATCTGTTAACTATTTAAGAGATATTATATTAAAAGATAAAAGATTTCAGCAATAGAAAATATAAGATTCAAGTCCAATCACGGCCTATATAAAGATACCAAGGGGAAGTAGAAAAAATGCTCGGGACTTTAGAGTTTAGGAACCCTAAGGGGTGGCCTAATTGTTTTTCCTTTCCCTCTCTCTATTCTTCTTTTATTTTTATATAACTTTTGCATTCCATGGAATGCTAAACTTTTCGGGTTGGTTCCATTGTAATTTCATTATGGATTCTAAGGTTACAATGAAATAATTTCTTTGTTCTTTTTATTATTATTGTGGTTTTTATTCATTTATGTCTTTTGTCTTTGAATCACGTTAAAAGTAATGATTTTTACATACTAGCTAATTAGCGAAGTGTTTCAATCTATATACATGCAAATCACATGAGTTGAATGGTTTTTAAATTTAATTGAGACTTTACTTTGATTTTATTTAGAAACTTTCATGTGATTAAATGAGTTTTTACCAATAATTGAGACTTTACTTTGATTAAAGGTATTTACTCTAACTAAAATTAGTCAAGACTTTACTTTGATTAATTAAGCTTTTTATTTGGTGAGGAGATAAAAGAATAGACATGATTAGACAGTAAAATTTTTTTGAGATTGTACTTTGGTTGAATTTACTATGGATAATCTAAAAGTTCTAACTTTTAATTGAGATTGTACTTTGGTTAAAAGTGAGAACGACAACAAATTAATTGAGACTTTACATTAATTAATTTGCAAATTTAGAACAATAATTAATTGAGCAATAATCTTTAGATAACTGATGATGAATCTATTTTGAAAAAGTAGTGGAGTCAACCTATTTTCTTTACTATTGTTTGTATTTCTTTTTATCTTTTAAATTTTATTCCTTTCTTTGTTTATCTTAATCCTCTTATATTTTATTTTATTTGACTAACTCTTTTGTATAGTTTTTATAAGAACTAATTCGTTAAAAAACAATTTCGTGTTCGTTGGGAGACCACTTTAGGTTACTTTACCCTTTTTATTTTATTGACTACTTTCTTAACTGTAACATCCCTAAGGAATATTACTTAATTAAATAAATAATTAAACACGCGCTAAAAGTTGTAAGAAAGTAGTCATAAATACTTTACAATTTTCAAGAATCCATAATCATAAAATAAAACATAGTCAAGTATGCCTAGCTCTAATCCCAGCTAGCCCTCACTCCGTCGCCTGAGCATCCTGAGCATCACCTGTATCCACATCTGCTCCCGTGTAACGAATCACACGATCATCGCCATACACAAACAGAAAGGGTGAGTTGAGAAAATAAAAATAACATATATGCATATATATAATAACATTAGATAAATCATATACCCATTTACTTCCACCTACGTAGTTCTTGGCCAAGACCTTAACCTCAAGGCTTTTCAGCCTTCAAAGCACACAAATGATTAGCCTTGGACTCGGGAATATGATGCTCACACGAACCTGCCCGCTCGTGGTCTTGCCTCTATGAACCTCCCCGCTTGTAGTCTTGCTCTATGAACCTCCCCGCTCGTAGTCCTGCTCTACGGACCTACCCGCCCGTAGTCCAACACATGTGATCCACCAGCCCCATACCTCCCCGCACGTGGCATCTCTCAAACGTGAGCACAGAACATACGAACCTACCTCGCTTGTATCCTTATGCGAGAGTATCTGGATATAAACCTCCCCGCTCATACCATCACATGTTAAACACCATCCATGAACCTACTCGCTCATGGCACAACATCTTCCGATCCAAGTATAGCAGTATCACTTAAAAGCAATGCACACAAGTCATAGTCTGTTGGGTTTTCCGCCCGGCACAACACCAAGTGCCGCCAGGCTAAATCGACCCAAACCGCCTGGTGGTACCTTCCCACCGCCAGGCGCCCGCGCTCGTCCAACCCCACTATTTTTCAATCACCGCCTGGCAGAGCACCCCTTGCCGCCAGGCGCTACGCGGTACAAGGACCTCTGACGATAGTCCCATCGCCTAGCGCACCTACCCGTGCCGCCAGGCACTGTATCAGTAGCAGAACTCCCCTGGCTTTTAGCTCCTCATTTAGTCTGATCTGCTGTATGACCCAATTCCAAGCGCCCAAGTAAAGGCTCCTCTATGGAATCCACATTATGGTTAGTCTACAACTATCATAAGTATCAAGTACTTAAACTTTACAATGGTCAATCCATCTATTCAAGTTTTCACAATACATGAGCATTATCATAGTACAAAAACTTCATCCATACCTATGAACACATCCAACAATTCAATACCTTCAATCACACCCCCAATTATACTACACTGTAACCAGAACTTTCCTTTCAATAGTCTTAGAATATCTTTCCCATAATTCCTCATGGATAGCCATTCATAACCACATTTTTCCTCCAGTACATATAACTATAGCTCTATGCAATATTACATAACCAATTATCATCCACTATTGAATATAATCACAAATGTTACCTAAAATCAGTAAGTCATAATCAACACTTATCCAGTCACACGTAAACGAATGCTATGCTTCCAAAACATGATCTATTAACTAAAATTTCCCTTCTCCCTTTCTTCCCTTAACATCCCAACCAACACCATAAACTAGTTAGACTTTCAACCTATTACCATCCACATAATTAATCAACATAGTACATTTCCCTTTTCTATGTTACCAAATCATTTTAAAACCACTCACACTCCAAAGCTCCTCCCTCAGTTTCTGCTACCTGAATTTCATAGAACAACCCCTGGCCTTGCTATCGCCTGGCGGCGCTTTGCTTGCCGCCAGGCGAGGTATCAGTGCCTGCATAAACCAGGCTTCTTCATACCTGCGACAGATTTCAACCCCTTTTTCTAGTATTCATTCCCATCACTTACATTCACCAAGATACGACAATACCTATATAATGGACTAGTTTTTTATCTTTACTCTCTTGAATGACCCAATTCAATTCATGCACAATATATCTAGAACTTTGCCATACCCCAAATTTCAATTGATTTCAGACCAACAAGGTATTCAATAGAAGCTACACACATCAATTTCGGAAACCATATTGATTCCCATACAAACAACATTAAAACCACCAAACAGAACACGAATAGTGTCGTGCCGTCTGGCAGAAATTCATCGCTGCCAGGCAGTTCAAGCCAAAATAAGAACAACGACCATCTCTGATGTGCCACTTGGCGGTAGGGATTGATCTGCCAGGCGGTTTCTAGGAAAAACCTAGAAATCTCAATGAAACAGTGCCGAAAATAGATGAAAAGCATGCAGTTTCAATCAAGCAATGCACAGTATAGGGTTCACGACTAAAAACACGCAAAACAACTCCCCTTAGCTGGAATTCCCGCTCCAATTGGGATTCTCACTCTCCTTTCACACCTTCCCCTTACCTGGAATTCCCGCTCCAATTGGGATTCTCACTCTCCTTTCACACCTTCTTCCCTTTGCTAAAAAGAAGCACTTCAACTATTCTCTCCTTGGCCTCTTTCACGAACCAGAATCACCCCTTCCTTCTCTCCATTAGCTGATAGGTTTCCAAACCCTTTCATATTCATGCCAAAATAAATTGGCGAAAAGAGGATGAATTTGTCCTTAGCAAGGTTTGAACTCACAACCCTTCAATTACAAAGCAAGTGCACAACCAAATCAACCAACTCATATTCGTGATAATACCTCTAATTCTAAGGTTATGTTATCTCGTCTCGCATCCAAATATATAGCATAAAAATTCATAAATTAAATAACATATAAATGGCATGCATAGGACTCGAACCCAAGTCTTCACACACAATCAAAGTACTCTCAACCACTTGAGCTAACACTTTTCCACATCATAACAATCCGCATTAAATACTTTAAACGCTTCTATTACCCGCAATTATTAAATAATTATTTAATAAACTATTTAAATTATCTCAGGTCTTACATTAACAATACTGAAGTTGCTATAGATAAGTAGTATCAGTTTGATCGCTTCATGACACCGTTATCACCAATTTAATTAGAGTTGTCGATAAGTCCGGATCAATGCAAATTCAAGTAATATTTCCAAATGTTGGAAGTCTTGTAATCTATAAGTTATTAATTTTGACAAGACAACTTATTACCTTAATGTGTGATTAATTTGTTTGTCGTGTCTAATGTAACAAGCAAAAAGATTCATTCGAATGTGGCTATTACGTCACGTCATGGATGAAAACAATCATTCGAGCTGGAATTAGAAAACATTGGTCAAAGGTAATAATATATACATTTCGTGTATTAGAAATCATATCAAACTTTAAATATTAATATCCATGTATAATGAACTAGTGTAAGTTTTTCAGGGGTTCAAGAATTCATCACCTCTAACGAACGAGACAAAGTTGAAAATAAGTCAGGAGTGGGCAATGCATCTACTTAAACTATGGAGTTAGGTTTAGACTTAACATATTAGTAATTTTGATTGAAAAAAGTTTAGGTTTAGGTTTTTGATGAATGATTAAGTTAGTTCCTTTTAACAATTGTGAATATGGTGAAAGTTGTTTAAGAAAGTATAGTGAAGATTCTCAGGGGACATTAAGATAACAAGCTATCTAGATGTGAATGTGCATTTCAAAAGACTCTAGAGAAGAAGAGAAATGGATTGATTCAAAAATAAAGACATAGTAATGCATAAGCCATAAAAGCCGAATTGAAAGAAGAAGAAATAAAGCATGAAAATGGAAAGGCAAGGAATGAAAGATATGAGTGAAGCAAGCTACTACAAGGCTAGGCAAAATCCATGGAGCCTTGGAGATGAGTGGATGGGTGTTTCCACTTGAGTCTAGCAGCTTAAAAGTCTAACTCCCAAATGAGGATACTCTCATAAAGGTTGAACACAAGGTGTATAATAAATTCCAAAATGATCAACCCTTTTACAAGTAGTAGAGTACTCATTATATAGAAATGCTTAGGGTTCTTTAAGCAAAAACACATAAGGTCCAAAAGGATTACAAAGCAAATAATAAACCCTACAATCTAGAAGGTAGGTTAAATGGTGAACATTAAGGCCTTCTAGAGAGGATTCTCGACCAAGGCATGTAGTCACATGTTCTAGACATTTCTAGAACTCTTCAAGGGGGATTCTCGACCAAGTCATGTAGTCCCTCGTTCTAGATGTTTCTAGAATGCTTTTCTCCTTCTCTCTCTTCAACATGTTCTCTTCATTTGCGCCAACTATGCTATCCATTTGTGCCACCTCCTTTAAGATTTCGAGTGTCTTACAAAACAAGTAAATATGGATTAACATGTTGGCTTAAGTTAAGTTAATATTGAGTCAACAAGTCAACCCTAGGTCAAGGTCAACGAGTCAACTAATAGGATTCAAATAAGCCAACTTTATGGAAATAAAACTAAGGAAATGCTAAACAAAGATGGAAAAGCCTCCCTTTTTGTCATGCTTCTTGTAACACTCCTTGGATGGCTTCCATTGTGCTTGGTGTGGTGCTCATGCCTTCATCATCCTTCTTTCTTGGAGATAATTCGACCACAAATTCTTAAACCCTACATCAAAAGAAGAAAGATCACACACATTAAAATAGTTACTTACGTTATAGCTTAGGGGTAAGTCTAACTCATATGAATTATTGTTGATCTTGCTAATGACTTGGAAAGGCCTATCCCTTCTTGGAAGAAGCTTGGACTTTCTTTGTGTATGGAACCTTTCCTTCCTCAAGTGAAGCCAAACCCAATCTTCTTCCTTGAAGATGACTTCTTTCCTCCCTTTGTTTTCATCCTCTTAATGTTTCTGCACCCTTCTTTCAATGGTTTCCTTGACTTGCGCATGCAAGTCTTGGATCATCTTAGCTTTTGTTTCCCCATCTTGGCAAATCCATGCCTCATGAGTGGGGAGAGGAAGAAGATCTAAGGGTGTCAAGGGGTTGAATCCATAGAAAACCTCAAAAGGAGAGTAGAAAGTAGTGGAGTGCACTACCTTATTGTATGCAAACTCTGTGAGGAAGAAGTTCTTCCACCTCCCTAATGTTTTGGACTATCATGCACCTTAACTTTTGTCCCAAAGTTCTATTCACCACCTCAGTTTGGCCATCACTTTGGGGGTGACAAGTTGTAGAAAAGAGAAGCTTGTTTCCAAGTTTCCCCCACAATGTCCTCCTAAAGTGGCTCAAGAACTTGGTATCCCTATCACTCACAATAGTTCTAGGTATGCCATGTAGTCTTACAACTTCCTTAAAGAAGAGATTTTCAATGTAAGTTTTATCATCAACTTTGTTGCATGGGATGAAATGGGACATTTTTCAAAATCTATCCACAACCATAAAGATGTTACCCTTTCTTGTCCTTGGGAGTCCTAGAACCAAATCCATTGAAATGCCAACCCAAAACGTGGAAGGGATGGGTAAAAGAGTGTAAAGACCATGAGGTTGGACTCTAGACTTTGCTTTCATGCATGCTATGCAACATTTGCAATGTTTATCTACATGTTTCCTCATGTGGGGCCAATAGAAATGTTACTTGAAGACTTCCAAAGTCTTATTAGGCCCAAAATGTCCCATCAAACCTCCCTCGTGGGCTTTTGATGGCAAACCCCTAGCCAAGGAACTCACCACAAGAGCCAAGGCAAGAAGGATCCAAGAAGATTGGGCTTCGATTAAGCTAAATAGGCCCAAATTATTGTTTACATGGTCTAAGGAAGTCATGAAGACCTAGTCTAGGATTCATTGTAATTATTTAAATGATATTCGGGCCTTGTATTTTGGGCCAAGTAGTATAGGAAATTTTATTTTGGACTTTGTATAATAGGTTAAAATAGAATAGGAAAGTGGGTCAACCAAAGTCAACTTGGGTCACAACCCAAGGTTGACTAAAAGGTAGTGCATATGATGATCATAGAATAAGTCTTGAAACTTGATGAGCAAGGCTTGAGTGGCATGTGTCACTCTCCTAAAGGAGCGAATTTTCTGGAATTAGTGGCCATGTGTCATTCCATGAGTGGAGAGGATTCTCTCATGTAGTAGCCACATGTCCACCTCTCATTGAAGAGGATTTCTAGCTTACTTTGAAAGTTTTCCAAGATGACATTTGGGGTTTACTCATCTAGGTTTAAGATAACTTGTCCCTATAAATAGAGGTCACTACTAATGTATTTTCTAGCTTGAATTTAAGAAATGAAATGTTGCCAAAATTGGTGCACCTTTCTTGTTTGAGCTCACTTTAGAGTGGAATTCTCTCTAGAATCACTCTAGATTCCTTCTTTAGAATTGGCCTCACCTCCGTTAGTAAAACGTTCACTAAAAACCACACCACACCATCAAAATGAGACACTTTTCTTTCCCATCCCTTAGCTTCAACACAACCTCCCATCATCCATGGAGTTTCCACCTTGCATTTTCATGGAATCCTTTGAGGAAGGCCATCAACTTCTCTATGAGTGATGTTGTTAAGAAACCATGGGGTAAGCAAAGCCTCTTACCTTTGAAAAGGTATTGATTGAGGAGATAAAAGTCCTTGCTAGCCCCTAGGTGGCACTCACTAAAAATAGAAGAGAAATCCACATCATTTGCATATTATTCAAAGTTAAGAAATTTTGTTTCAAGCATGGAAAAGAGGAAATGCCTTCCTAAAAGCGCATCTACAACTATGTTAGCCTTTTCTTGTTTGTGTTTGATCACATAGGGGAATTGTTCAAGAAGCTCTACCCACCTTGCATGCCTCTTGTTTAACTTGCCTTGACCATTCAAAAACTTGAGGGATTCATGATCACTAAGGACCACAAATTCCTTAGAAAGAAGATAGTATTTCCAAGTTTGCAAAGTTCTAACAAGAGCATTAAGCTCTTTGTCATAAGTGGAGTAGTTGATGTGACTCCCTTTAAGCTTCTCACTACAATAAGCTATGGGTTGTCCTTCTTGGAGAAGCACGACCCCAATACCCATATTGGACGCATCACACTCAATTTCAAAAGTTTTGGCAAAGTTAGGGAGGGTTAGGAGTGGTGCATTGATCAATTTTTCTTTCAAAGTTTCAAAAGTTTTTGTTTGATCAACTCCCCACTTGAAGTCCACACCTTTCTTAACCAATTCACTCAAATGGGAGGCTATGGTGTTAAAATTGCACAAACCTCCTATAAAAGCTAGCTAACCCATGGAAAGACCTAAGCTCTCTCACATTCTTTGGTGTAGCCCTTTCTTTTATGGCCACCACTTTTTCTTGGTCCAGTTGGACCCCATGTTGACTAATCTTAAACCCTAAGAAGATCACATGATCCATCCCAAAAATGCATTTCTCAACGCTAGCATACAAGGACTCCTTCCTTAGGGTCTCTAGTACATTTCTCAAATGATGTTAATGGTCTTCTTTAAACAAGCTAAAGATGAGGATGTAATTAAAGTAGACCACTACAAACTTGCCTAAGAACTCTCTAAGCACATGATGATGAGTGAATGTGCACATGCGTGAATGTGATATAGGAAGGTGCAAAAGAAGTGAGGGAAGGGTGATTACATAAGAGTAAAAAGAAGACATAAGGCTTATCTCTTCATCAATGAAGAGAATCTTTGCATTAATTAAATGTTATCATGATTTGGAATAAGTGTGTAAGGTTGCTTATAAAAGGATGGAATGAAAGAGAAAAATGTAGAAAGAGTGAAAGGAAATGTGAGTTATGTGAGAAATGAATCTTTACCTTTATTTATGCATTGCCCTATTTATTTTTATTGTATTTATCTTCAGTTATGCACTAGTCCCATTTCTTTATTTTATTTAGTTTCTCTTGATTTATGCACTGTCCTGTTTATTTATTTTCTTTAATGTATTTCCAGTTACACACTGGTCTTGTTTATTTATTTCATTTAATATATCTCTAGTTACACACTGGTCCTATTTAATTTATATCTTTGTTATTATATTTGTTTATAACATTCCAATCCATATCTAGTTATTTATTTAAAGTTCTTGCGTTGATTCTTATTTTATCATTATTTTATACTTCAAAAAATATAAAAAATAAAGTAAAAGTAAATATTATTTTATTTAGTGAGCTTGGATAAAAGAAAATTACATATATATTTTATTGTTATTTTATATTCTTTGTGTATAGTTTATATAATGACACAATTTGATAGTCATCACATTTTATGACCTTCAAAAACATCCAAGACTATGTTAGTTAAGAAATAGTTAATTCTGATTTCAATAAGTTGAGATCAAACAAATGAGAGTGTTTGTATTTGGGAAGACATAGTTTGGTACACTACGGGATGAAAGGCAGGGACCATGGTGGGGTATAAGGAAGTTTTACCAAGTGAGTGAATATTTGGATAGTTGAGAATAACATATTGGACTAGGATATTCATAGTGGATCATCAAAAGTGGAATATGGATCCATATGTCTGATAAGATGAATTTGAGTTTTGTGGTTGTTGGTCAAATTCTAGGTTCCTAATGTTTGTATTGTTTGTTGAGTTTATAAGATTAATATTTAAGGCTTATAAAGACCTCACTCTTTCACATTTTTTTCTTTCATATGTATTTGTTGTACGACTAGAGAGGAACCTGCTTAGTGAGAGTTATTCAAGAAATTTGGAGAATCTTCTGAAGATTAACTCGTGGATAATTTATATTAATATCTTTAAGAGATATTAAAAATATAGATAATCTTATATTCTAATGTAGAACTCTTAATATTATACAAAATACATATTTTTGTAATATTTCATGAACAATTACAGAGATGTGAACTATTGACATATATAAATATGGATATGAAGTTATGCTATTGTTAGTGTCCTCTCAAAGAAAATCTTATGTAAAAAAGAAAAATGTATTCCATCTTTTATCAAATAATAACTATTTACATAGTAGTCGGGTCGTCACACTTGCACTACTCACAATCAAAGAGAAATAAAAGCAAAATGCATTTATGTGTGGTTAACTAAGAGAAAGAAAGAAAGGTTGGACCACATAGAGAAAAGAAGAGGCAATTGTCAAATCATCCACTACCAAGCTATAAGAAAAGAAAGAAAAAGAAAACCTAGTGGAAACATGTGATATTCGTTAGTAAAGCATGGAAGAAAACAACACTACACTACCCACTTCCTAACATTGCAACAATATATGAAGAGAAAAGAAATTTGATGTGTGTGGCCTCACGTACCTAAAATAAGAAAAACTATAATTCATATGGCCATTCATCTCTTAAAATTCACATAGATTGATCAACAAGAGAAGAAGAAGAATGAAAACAAAGTCTAGCTTCATTTATCAGTCATCAACAAATAAAGAAATGAAAAAAAAAATCTAGCTTCCCCTACCTGGATTTTGCAAGCTCTCCATTCACGTTTTTCTTCTCATCTTCCACCTCCACGGTTTCTCTGTATCCCCTCCCTTTGTTGTTTATCTCTTCCTTCTTCTTCCCCACACTCTCCCTTCCCAAACCCTAGAAGATCAACTAAAATAAATCCCCTGCCTTATTTTCGATTACAATGATTTAAAAGAGAATAAAAACCATAAGATCTTGAAGAAAATAACCTTGGTTGTTTTTAATCTATCTAATAATGTGGTAGCAACAACAAATAAGAAAAGAGAAGGAAGAAAAATAAATAAATAACAGAACGAACACTACATCCATGTGACCAACACAAAAAGTAAGAGAGAGAGAAAAATAAATAAAGGCATCCCAATCTGCCTGCCAAGTTCGAACCTGTTGCACAGATACTAACATATACACCAACCATTAAGCAATATGTTTTCTCATTATGATATGCACACCCCAAATTTAAAAACACATATCTTCCACATAATATAACAAAATAACATAATAAAATTAAATACTACAATAACTTAAATTACTTGAATAATTTTTCCCATATATCATAATTAAATTAAATAATATATCAACTGAAATAAATCAATTAATTGTTTTCATGCTTTTATCTTTATTCTAACTTTTTTCCCAAATCTTACACCATACTACTCATCTTAGGTCATTAGGGTTAGAGCACCCCTTCTAGTCTCGAAAGCAATCAAACACCACTATAGCCTTTCTCCTTGCTTGAGTCATATAGTTTAGAGGAGTCATCATCTCATCACATCAAAACCACAATATGTGCACCACATTTCCACCACCATCAAGCTTCTGCAAACCACCACCATTCGGGAAGTTGCATCTTGCTTGAGTCATACAGCTTGGAAAAACTTTACCCATAATCTTTCCTCATTATTTCCTTCTTTTTTTTCTTTTTCTTGTTTTGTATTTACATCTTCTATAATATCTATATCTACTTTTTTATTTACATCATCATTCTCTCATTCACCTTTAAACTCATTCTCCACTTCCTTTTCATTCTCCACGAATAAAAGAGATTTCTCATGAAGAAACATAAATATTTGAGGACAAAATCTTTTGAAAATGGAGGTGATGATGGGATACCCCCTAGCCATGACCAAGCACATAAAAAAAGAGTGAGAATCATCTATGGTAGGTGGGCCAAGCTCTTATCATCATGGGCCATTAGTGAGTTCTTAGTATATTAGGTTTATTTTTGGCCTTATATTATGGGCCTAGTAGTATAGGATCTTCTTTTGGGTCTTGTATTTGGGCTTTGGGTTGTATTGTAGGGTTTTGGGCCTTAGGAGATGGGCCCTAAGGAGACACATGACTATAGGGTAAAAACCCGAGCTTGGGGCATAAACCTTATAGAAGCTTGTGGGCCCTTGGCTAGAGTGGTCTCTGAGTTGTTTTCTTTTGTGAGACACATGCTCTTGCCATATGGCATGCTCCTAATGGAGAGAATTTCTCCTTAATAATGGCCATGTGTCATGCTCTTAATGGAGAGAATTTCTCCTTAGTAGTGGTCATGTGTCATGTTCTAATGGAAAGTATTTTTCCTTGGTCTCCAAGTTAGAGTATTAGGATTTTTGCTTTTACAATTTGGAGACACCTTTGGAGTTAGCTTGCTTATAGGGGTGTCAAAGTGAGTCAACCTAACTTACACAGGTTGGCCACCACAAGTTAGGTTAAAAATGGGTGAGCCCAACCCGACTCACTTTTTGGTGAGCCAGAAATTTTACAACCCGGCTTAACCCACCCCGAGTTGATGCGTTAAGGGGCTTGGCTCACTAATCCATATAAAAATAAAATATTTTTTTAATCATTTTCATATATTCAAATTTGTAGGATGGAAATATTTTTTTCCTTTTTCCAATATTGAAATTTGCAGGATCTCTAATATATCAAGAAATACAAACAAATACAATGAAATCAGATTTTACTTTCCTAGTTTAAAGATTAAAAAAATAGGTTTTTTAAAATATAAGTGGATTGTGGGTTAAGTGAGCCCAACCCAACTTAACTCGCATAACCCATGGGTTAAGTGAGCTTAACCTGTAAGACCCGTGAAATTTAAATAATTAAATAAATAATTATTTAATAAATGCGGGTAGGAGAAGCCTTTATGGCATTAAATGTTAACCTTTATGATGTGGAAAAGTACTAGCTCATGTGGTTGAGAGTACTTTGATTGTGTGAGAGGACTTGGGTTCGAGTCCTATGTATGTCAATTGTGTGTTGAACCTAAAAAGAGTGGGTGAGTCTGATTGGATGGAGACAAGGGCTTGAAATCAAATTGGAATCATAAAGGGGTTTTGAAAGAGCAATTGAGCAAGAAATATTCAGGTTAGGGGAGCTTTCTTTCGTTTCTTTTACAGTTGTTTGAGGCATTAACGTGGCTTACTCGTGTTGTGTATATATGTTGATGCCTGCACAATTGATGTTGTGATTTGTTTTGCTTGAGTTTTGTTCATGGTGCGATTTGCATTGTTGCATGTTTTCTATTAATCTCGCGTGCGTGAGGTTTTACGGTGGTGTGTGAATATTTCTGTCTGGAAGAGTTACTCCTATTCCCGTTGTAGGATTAATGTCATGAATATGGGTTCACGCCTATTGTTGCGTCTTCTAGCACACATGGTGCCACTTTATCTGCTTGTATTTTCTTTTCCTTATCTTGTCTCGGTCACGGGTGGAAGATCCTTTGTCTACATTGAATGGGTTGTTTCTTTTGCTTGGTTCACATTGGGAGTGCTATTCTATTTGTTCATATTAGTTTGTCTGGCACCACATTGGGATGATTTAGGGGAGGGCTTATGGGTTGAAGAGAAAGTCAATTACATGTTTAGTTGGGCTCGTTTTCTCTTGGAATCTTGACAGTGGGAATCATTAGTGTGGTTTTCTTCTTCTTTTTGCAGACATGAATGGCTTGGTGGAAAACCCATGGCATGTATAGAAGGGTTTCTATTTTGGTTAAGGTGTAACCACACGTTTTTCTAGGGCCATATTATTTCCTCTGTTTTTTCTAGGGCCATATTATTTCCTCTGTTTTGGGTTTCATTAGTATAATACACCACATGCATTTTAGTTCATTATTCATTTATGTTTGGTGCATACACTAAATGCTTATTCAAACAACTTTTCAATTAGTAATATCTTTAAACCTTGATTGGAAAATACGTACAGGAAGAAGAAGTGCAAGGTCTCATGCATTGGTTATCTATTTTAGTCGTGGGTCCCGTTCTTAACCAAGTAATGATGATGCTCGTAGGAGAAATAATTTATGTGTTGACTTTTCTCATTGGCTTATTTTTACGTGTTGGAGTTTGGCTTTTCTCTTGGTTTTATATCACAATTTGGTTTCATTTATGCATTAATGTTTTTATGAGTGAAAACCATGGGCCACGATAATTGTTTTTCTTTTCCTTCCATGCTTATCACTTTCACTTTCACATAAATACATTTTTTTTAAATCTTTAGTATACTTTTCTCTCTTTTATTTTATGCTCACGGTGCAGACCATATATACTTAGAAGTTTTAGTTATTTTATTCATTCTTTTTTCTTTCTTTGGTGAGCCATGCTTTAGGACCCTTAGATGGTAAAGAAAAGTCATACAAAATTTATGATTTGTGATGGGGTCGGGGGCACTAATAAGAGTATATTCATCTTAGGCTTTTGTTTTTCTTTCATTATGCTTTGTGGTGCAGTGCATTAGGTTTACTGAAGGACTCCTCCCATTTGTTGTGGTTGTTATGTGAGACGCATGCATGGTTGAGTGAGTGGATTCCGACTTTGATTTATCACGTCGGGAGAGGAATACCTTAGCATGCATAGTATTGGTTTTATTGTTGTAGTGTTTTATTGTTGTTTCTCTTTCGTCAGGTTCAATTACACTACAATGCATTTATACCACTCTTTCTTATATGCTTAAGTTCACATTATGCATGCTTGAGTGTCTTTAAATTGTCCAAAGAAGGTTCAATTACGCTGTTTTTCGGATTATTCACGCACCAGGGATTGTCGGGCGGTGGTTTCCTGCCGCTAGGCGCCAAGTCTTTGGTCTTGTTTCGCTGAGCGGAAAGATCTAGTCGCTGGGCGACTATAATTTTTTTGGTATGCGCAGTTTCATAAAACTGCGTTTCCCATTTCGTTAACCGTCTGATTTAGCTGAATTTTTGACAGACAGTTCATAACATGTTTTTCTTTAGTTTGAACTGTGTGATCTTAATTTTGATGTCTGTAGCTGAATATATATGATATGCATGATTGTTGGATTGTGATCCAGTCATATGATTATGACTGGATAAGCATATTTGATGTTATGGATTGTATGTTGATGAAGGCGTAACCACCTCCTTAGAAGCTCCCTCAAGAAGGATCACTAGAAGCATGTCTAGAGGGGAGTCTTCTATTCCATCACCTTTATCTTTGTTTTGCATTACTTTAGTTTGAATTCCCTAAGTTGGTTTCTAG
>Ga0209589_1000925_pt1 | contig 45207 bp, 20 predicted proteins | sample CowpeawhiteBW_FD_187525 | JGI IMG/M metagenome (GOLD analysis project Ga0209589, IMG submission 187525) | Root nodule microbial communities of legume samples collected from California USA - Cow pea white BW (SPAdes) (version 2) | ecosystem: Host-associated > Plants > Roots > Nodule | place: USA...
TTTTTTTTTTTTTTTCCTGTTTAATAGATCATTGTTGTATTCTTCATTGAAGGAGAATTTTTTTTTTTTCGTAATATAACATTGGGACAATGTTCACTGAACTCAATCTGGAATGAAAAAAATTCAAATCTAATTTTGGACCTCAAATTAAACATTTGGGAAAAAACTGGCGGCCCAGCCCGTGGGTCGGATCCAAAAATCCAACCTGTTTTATCCTAGCGGGCCAGTCCGGTCCGATCTGTTTAAAACGGGTCAAAATCAAGCAAGATCAAAACGGGTCAGGCTGACCCGTTTTGACAATCCTAGCTTTATAATGTGACAATTATGATTTCTGAAGATATGTGATAATTTTATATTAAAAAAATAATAATAAAGAGTAATATAATTGATTATATTTTAAAAAGGAAAACTTGTAATAAAAATGAAAAAAATACATTTATCTCAACTATGAGAAATTTCATGACAATCCAATAATTAAAAAAATGAAAAACAACTTATAGAGTTCATGTAATTACATATGATAAATTTGAAAATTCATTAGTTTGAAAAATACATTTATCTCAACTATGAGAAATTTCATTGCAATCCAATAATTAAAAAAATGAAAAACAACTTATAGAGTTCATGTAATTACATATGATAAATTTGAAAATTCATTAGTTTGAAAAAACATCATCGAATCCAATGATACTCACAAAATCAATTAATGAAGCATGATTAATGTCTAGGGTGTCCATGTATGTCCCACTAATTAGTACAGTAGGGAAGCGTGGGAGGGATGTATCCGGACACTTGCACAACGGGAGAGATGTTGTTCAAGTTAAGGTGCAGTTATCAAAGGAAGATAGGGAGAGAAGAGGATAGACCCAGCTTGGTATGGATGGATGTGTATACCCGGCCCAGTGTTCGTGTACACCTCGACCCAGTATCCATGTACACCTCGGCCACTGTGGACAATGTGCGTTCCATGGCCTAACAAGGCAACAGGCACATCCTGGCCTAAAGGGCCGAGTACATCTCGACCTAAGGAGCTTGGTACATCTCGGCCAAAGGGGCCTGGTACATGATGGATTGGCAACACAGAGGGGCAGATCTTTCCAGTAATGGCAGAGATAACATACAGGTCCAGGAATTCAAAGGCTCAACATCAATGGGAATTTGGAAATGTTACCGTTAAGGTCTGGGGCAGTTACGACATTCAATAGATTCCTTATTGCTTAATGAAAGAAGAAAACCGCCTTATAGGTAATAAAGTCGGGGGTGATGCCAGATAATATAAGAGACGATTCAATGACTGAGAGGGGTATCTAATCTTGAACTCATATAGTACATAGAGAATATTGGGTTATTTCTGACTTAAGCATTAGAGTGCTTACAGGTACCTCACTCCCGGCGGTGGATCAGTGTCAATAATAAGAAAAGGAGACATGGAGAAAGAAGGCTGAAGGTTCTTGAGATCGCTTGGTTCCAACCATAGAAAAACAATTAACTTATCACTTATCTAAATTAGGATTTATATCAAATACATCTAAAAAGTTATTCAAAGTGTAGTATTATGATATGACGGTCAATAAATATAAAGTGTTTATATTCGTAGCAAATAAATTTAAAAAGAAAATTATAACCAATATAAAAGTTTATATGATGGGTGTAACGAGTCCATCATACGCCTAGGTAAAGCATAATTTACGAACAAACAACAACTATTACTTCAATTTCGAAAACGATTATATAGTAAAAGACACCAAACACCTGCAACACTTTTAATAATATTTGTTTTATTATTTTATTAGAATAAAAAAATTCAACATGCCTCCGTACATATTAGTCAAGTCTCAGTTGTAGCAAAGAGCGAGCATACAAACATAATATACATAGTGAAAGTATAAACCCAAGATACATGGTTTTGTTTATATGCTCTAAGAAGTTTTGATCCCATTTTCATCGAATTTTTGTTCCTTAAGATTCTTTCAGAGAGTGTAGTGTTGCTGAATGGTATCAATATCAAGACCCTTCAACTTCACCACTGATTCAACATGTCCCTTGAGTGTGTGGAGCTCCTTCAACCTGCAAATTTTGACACCTCAAATTAAGCACATCATATAACACTACACTGCGTATGTATGTTGAAATTCAGAAAAAAGAGGCTATGTTATTTTCCTAGTACATGCCCACGGAATCATTGAGATGCATGCATTAAGTTTGGGAGGAACTGAACCTGGCAGCCTCAGCACGTCTTCTAGCCTGCTCTGCTATTTCAGACTGCTCGTGGTTGACCATGGTTTCTCCTACTTGGAGACCATGAAGTGTGCGCTGAGCCATGGCCCATTGAGCTTCCCTTTCTCCCTTTCCGTAGTCCTTTTTGGTAGTGAAAGCAGTCTGCACCAACACGAGCATTGAAATGAAGAGAGAAACAACAACGAATGAAGTGACAAGTTTGTAAAATGCAAATGTTTCTGGCTAGACCTTGTTCTCAAGCATGTTGTCCCAAGCCTTGCCTGACAGTGCCAAACGAATGATGAACTTAAGGATGTCAAGAGGAATGTAAGTAAAAATGCTGAAGACCCAGATTGCTCCTGCCCATCCCCAACCAATTCCATTGATCCTCGCAAAGTCCCAGTGTGCATACACAGCAATCACAGTTGCCACCTGATTCACCAGTTCCCAGATCACAAATAACTATTTATATAACTTTTAATTAGATACACTATGATGGAACTACTTTTTTCTTATTTCTTCGTTGATGATCGGTTTCTGTTAGAAGTCTCGTATCGACTAGATATATGATCGATTTAAAGTACATAATTGAGTGCAAATTTCACCTCACAAGTCAGACGTTTTGTGAGGTTGAATTAGGTTTAAAGTTCACTTCTTAACATGATATGAAAATCGTAATTTAGAATATCCTAACGAGATTTGTTATTTATTGGACATATTGTTCCATTTATTATTGAACACCTATTAATATATAATCTCACGCACAATATGTATATATCTCGACACGAAGAAAGTATGTAGAGTTGAGAAAAGCTTAGGGTCAGAAAGCTATAACTTACCAATTGAGCAGCAAAGAAGGCTGTGATAAGAAAAATTCCAGGGAGTTCAACATAAGACCAACTCCTTGACCTGGTGACAAAGATGAGTGCTTGACTAATGATACTCACTTGAAGGTAAAGGGCTGAGTTAAGCTGCTCCTCACTGTCTGCAATTGGCTTCACACCGAAGGTTCTCTGAAGGGAAAAAAACATCATGGCATGTCATGTCAGAGCAATATGTGATAAGTTGTCTATTATTTGAATAGAGAATAGCACTTACAGTGAAGAAATCAGTGTCATGAACCAAAAAGAAGAAGACAACAGTGATGACGGCCATGTATGCTCCAAGAACAATACCAGTGGCGAAGATTTCTTTCAGCTTCCATGAGTCAGGAAGAGGAGAAGGCTTCACTCTATCCTTGGAAATGGTCATGATGGTTCCATCGTTCAAGATGGCGATAACAAGGACCATGAAAGGGGAGAAGTCGAATTTCCATATCAGAGCAACGAGCATGAATCCAAACACAATACGGATGGTGATGGAAACAGCGTAGATTGTGTAATTCTTCATCCTCTGGAAGATGGCTCGGCTTGTCAAAACAGCACTCACGATCACACTGAGTCCTGGCTCGGTCAGGACAATGTCTGAGGCACTTCTCGCTGCATCAGTGGCATCAGCAACAGCGATACCAATGTCTGCCTTCTTCAGTGCTGGGGCATCATTCACACCATCACCAGTCATTCCACAGATATGCTTTCTATCTTGCAATCTCTTCACAATCTCATACTTGTGCTCTGCATGACACAAGAAAACCAGTTTGTTGTTGTTTCCTTCTAGTATTTAATTAGAGTTTACTCATGCAACCATACAACAACAAAGGGGAGCTTGGTTACATGGATCACATGACACCATTCCACTTTGTTTCAATGATGTTCTTTATGATGATATTAATCATAGATTTTGTTATTCTGTGGTTTTTGTTAGATTAACATGAACTAGGATGTTAGAGTAACATTACCAGGAAAGACTCCGGCAAATCCATCAGCCTTCTCAATGAGTTCATCAATCGGGATTGATGCAATGGTTGGGTCCTTGCTGTCACCAAGAAGAGAGGACGAAGGGTACATGTTGGTGCCCATTCCAAGCCTGCGACCGGTTTCTTTTCCAATGGCAAGTTGATCACCGGTGATCATCTTGACATTGACTCCAAGGTCAAGAGCACGTCGAATAGTCTCAGCACTATCATGCCTTGGAGGGTCAAAGAGGGGCAAGAGACCCAAGAACTCCCAGGGTTCTCCTTCACTCTCCTTGCTCTTTTCCGAAACAGTCTAAAAACCATGTACAAGAGTTTTTAGGGAATTTCCTAGTGGTTGTTTTAAATGATCATTTTGTTTTTTAACAGTGAATTCATGGCATGTAATATTTTTATGCACTTTATTCACCTGGCGTGAAACACCCAATGAACGCAGACCACGGTTAGCATACTCATCAATGACTTTATGAGCCTTTTGCAAAATCTCTCCCTTGAGTCCACAGAGCTCAATAATCTGACATACATAAATTTGGTCAGTCAAATATCAGTAGGTTCATATATGTTATGTTCTATAAGAAAAGTTATTTCATGGTTCTGAAGCACAAGAAAAGTAATGGTGAATCCCTCACTTGCTCAGGAGCACCCTTGCTGCTTCTGTGCCAACTGCCTTGGGCATCAATGTAAGTGATTGCTGTGCGCTTGTCCACTGGATTGAAGGGCAAGAAATGCACCTCATTGATTCCTGCTCTTGCCTGAGATGCCACAAAAGAGAGCAGTGACAATAATAAGCCAATTTCCATGAATGTTCATAAAAAACATCAATTTGAAACTCAATAAGCACCTCCTTGGGATCACTCAACATTCCAACGATTGAAGCATCAATGGCATCCTGATTTTCAGTCCTAGAAGCCCTGGCAGCATACAAGACAAGGGTATCCTTGTCCATGTCAGTGGGGAACACCTACATTCACAAGCAACCTTAATTAACATAAAATTTGAAGCTTTTGGTGCAAATGCAAGGATTCATTATCACATTGGTCGTTCACCTCAATCAAGTTCTTGTCCACAGTGAGCTTGTTAAGAGTGAGAGTTCCGGTCTTGTCACTGCAGAGAACATCCATGCCAGCCATTTCTTCAATGGCTGTCATCCTCTTGGTGATGGCTCCTTGCTCAGACAAACGGTGAGAGCCGATAGCCATGGTGACAGACAAGACCGTTGGCATGGCAATTGGGATACCTCCGATGAGAAGAACCAACAAATTATCAATGCCATCTCTGTAAGCCCTTTCCTGGATGGGAAACATCACAATAATCTCAATCAACATTCCCACAGCAATTGAGCAGATACAGAAGTTTCCAATGGCAGTCAACACCTGGTAGAAGCCAATCCAATATCCATACATTAGTCCAAAGTTGTCAAACAAAGAAATCAATTAAGAAACAAGAACTTAGTAATTTGTAAAAAAAACATATACCTTCTGGAAGTGACCAACATTGTTGGTGCTGTCCACAAGATGTGCAGCCTTGCCGAAGAAGGTGTGAACACCGGTGGCAATGACAACAGCTTCTATCTCACCTTGTTTGCAGGTGGAACCAGAGAAGACCTCACTACCAGGGTTCTTGGTGACGGGCAAGGACTCACCGGTGAGGGCAGATTGGTCAATCTTAAGGGGATCTCCCTCCAAAAGACGGGCATCTGCTGGGACAATATCCCCCAACTTGATGCTGATCAAATCTCCTGGCACCAATATTGCAGCTTCCTCTTCACTCCATTTTCCATCCCTCAACACCTGTGTACAAAATGCTTCCTTCCTTTAGGTTCTGAATGTGAAATTTATATGAGAGTTGTCATAGTAACGCGATTGAATGAGATTGGTCACACCAAGAGAGAAAGAGAGAGGTTTTCAATGATTGTTCCAAAATCCTTAATTCTTTAGAATAAACTCTGTGCATGAAAATGGATGAACAAATGCTGTCACCTTTGTTTTGGGTGCAAGACCAGCCATTAAAGCTGCTGCAGCATTGCCTGCGTTGTTCTCCTCAATGAAACTAATGGTTGAATTGATGAGCAGCAACACCACAATACCAACGAAATCTTGCCAATCCGGTGGCTTGTCCTGGTGAGTTCACAAAGAAACTGCCAAAAATGAACACAAGAACAGAGACAAAAAGATACAAAAGGTTTGTGTTGTGATTACCCCTCCATTGGCCAATGCAATGGCCATGACAGCAGCAGCTTCCATGACCCATGAAAGTGGATTCCACATAAAACCCAAGAACTTAAGAAACTTGCTATCTGTTTTCTCCTCTAGCTTGTTGGGACCAAATATTTGAAGCCTTTTTTCTCCTTCAGCAGATGTGAGACCATCTTTGGTACATTTCAGTAGCTTGAAGACCTCTTCAACAGGAATGTGTTCCTGCATGCACACGCATACACAAAAGTCATCTCACAGAAAAGGATCATATCTGAGATTCAAAGCATCATGGTCACAGTTTTTGTTTCTTACAAGATCCACATTCTCGTTTTTGAGGTCTTCAAACGAAATGTCGGAGGACATGTTGTAATAAAGATGAACGTGTCCCTTTCCTACCTAATTAATGTTTTTTTTATTAATTTTTAGGTTTTAATGGTTTATTATCTCCTCTAATATAGGAGCTCCTAGAGCTCACTCCCTTTAGGCCTGGAATACCATGCCAAAAGGGTGTAAAAATGAGAAGAAAATTATTGTGGAAAGGGACAGTTAGGTTGTTCAAGGTTTTCCCAGGCTTTATAGTGATAAATTTTGCGACAAAATAGGCAATGCATGCTTGCTTTTGTTTTCCACCACAAACTTCCTATTCTTACGGAATGTTTCTCGAATGTGAACTGCATATTTGCTGCAAACTCACACCACTTCAGTTTCTTTGTTACAATATCAGTTTTTTTTTTTTTTGTTAATGTTTTATTATGAGTCTAATTCGGGAAATCAATGAAAAACCATTGAACTTGTGTTGAAGTTCAGTTCGACATTACAGTTATGATTTTCACAGGTTGTACAGTGGTTACAACAATTATGATTATTTGTGTTTTAAAAACGTGGGTCTCTTGAAATAATATTATTAGTTGATTAAAGATACCATTGATTTTGAAACTTAAAACTCTAATAATTTTATTCTTAAAAAATATTTTAAAAAGTTAGACAAGAAGATGTATCCAAAATACTCTTAACTTTGAGTTCTACTTTCCGAATGTATGATATTAACGAACGGTTCGAAATAAAATTTGACTGGTTCGTTCCTGTATATGAAAAAAAAATTACTTGATTAGGGTATAACTTCTTGTAGTGTCACTACTATATTAAAGAGTGGATATTCGTTCTAAAAATAGTTGTAAGCTGTTATACTTTCACTCATTTTTAAGTCAGTATACATATCTTAAAATATTTATTGAAATTTGGAAACTATAAATCTATTTGGATCACACTTTCATACATCTAAAAGGAATCAAAATACAGTCAACCTAAAATACTTTCGATTCGCAATTTTATTTGAATAAATAATTTAACTTTATTAAACTTTTATTTCATTATTTAAAGGAATCTATCAATTACAATTAATTATAAAAAAATTAATTTCAGATCATATTTAATAAATAAAAAATATCGGCTTAATCGAGATTGTTTATTTTTATTTAAGCTTGTCAATATATTTCTAATAATGCTGATTTATTCATTTTCTATCGTTGATATGAATATTCATTAAAGCCATAATGGGTTTGAAATCTCAAGAAAAAACATTGAAAGTTGAATGTATGATCTCAGGATACTGTTAAGGTCAAGGAAAAAACAATCATACATCCAAAGTATTATCCACTTTGGAGCGTGGCTTTGTCATGGTTTTATCTTTAGAAAACATCTTAACAAATGAAAGGAGGAAGGGGTATTTAAACTGCCTTAGGTCACAACTTCTGAACAATGTGAGACTATTGAGTGTGGTAAGAACATTAAGTCCACAATCGAGGTCCAAGAAGAATGAGCGGATCATCCTCAATTGAGGGCTTAAGGAACCAATGGTTCGCATGTAGAACCTCTTTATCGACCTCACGGTGGACGCCAATGTTTCAATTCCATGACATCATTAGGGTCAATCATCCTTCATTTGAAGTATTGTCCCCAATCAATGTCTAAGGAGAATGAGCGGATCATCCCCAATTGAGGGCTTAAGGAACCAATGGTTCACATGTAGAACTTCTTTATCGGCCTCACGATGGATGCCAATATTTCAATCCCATAACATATCATTAGGATCAATCACCCCTCATTTGATGTATTGTCCGCTTTGGAGCATCAATTTCGTCATGGTTTTGTCCTTAAAAGACATCTCAAATGACGAAAGTAAGAAAGAGTATTTAAACCGTTTTAGGAGCACAAAAGGAAAAAGGGATATTTAAATCATTTTAGGTCTCAACTTCTAAAAAATGTGAGACTATTGAGGGGTGGGATAGGAACACAGGAGTTTCACAAAGCATGTGTAAGTTTCATTTTTAAGACTCATTTAATTTGTTAATCATGTGAACTCTTCCAAAGGAATGATAAGCATCAAGTAACAAGGAATGATAAGCATCAAGTAACGTACTTAGAAGGGATTAAAATATTGAAACGTTAAATATTAAATGTTAAAGTTAACATTTTTGTACATAGACTTCTTATATTATTAATTTTGCTTTATGTTACTTTTTCTAATATTTTACCACAATTATTTCAATTCACACTAATCAATATACTTTTTTATATAATTGATAAAAAAAATTTACTTAATATAAAAAAAAATCCTTATATATTTTAATCATTAAAAGTGCAATAAACATTGCCAAAAACCCAATTTTATATTGGTAAAAAAATTAACTTCGATCAACATAAAAAAACATTACAAATGAAGTATTAGTCTGTAAATACAATTAGTTGAAAGGAATACATTTCTCAATTTTTAATATGAACTATAAAACGCTCAAGAAATTTGAGTTAGGTAAATTAGTGTCAATATTCTACATAATTTTGTTTTACAATAATTTTTTAGTAAGTAATGCAATATTTTTCTTTTTCTTTTTAAAGTTATTGTCACCACGGTAAAGAAAATCATTGACTCTTATCAATCTTAATGTTAGAATATGATTAGTAATACTAGTAAGATACCTGTGTTTTTCCCCCTAATGTTTTATTGATATTCTATTATAGATATTCCAGAAAAATGTTGATTTGAGATCTTTGCCGCAATATTTGCTCCCAGATGGATCTACAAGACTAAGTAAAATTAAGATTTTGAAAATCGTATTTGTTGTCTCCTTTAATTAGCTCCGTGATGAATCTATGTATTTTGATTTCATTGAAAAATACTCAAACATAGGAAAACTACGAGAGAGAAATGCTAACAAATTGATTGAAAGTCCAAAAGTGTTTGCACTGATAAAAATGGATTTTTTTTTTACAAATTGACAAACAAAGAGAGGCGCAGAAACTGAGCAAAATAGCTTGGTCGGTAAAATAGTAGTTTGATTTTTATTTTTTTTTACATTACGATTCAATTCTTTTAATGTAAAACTAGTCCACTAAACTTATAAATAGGTTGGTTTACGCTTTAAAGCAAATACTTCGGACTTGAAGATCCCATTGAAACATGTTACAACTGTTGTGTTTTCTATGAAATTATGCATAGAAACACTGGCTTGGCAAAGGCGCAATCATGTGGTAGTTTCTTCCTCTAAGAGATTAGACGTCAATTCTAACGATTTCGTGATCCCCCCAAACACATCGTTAGTTCTAGCATTACAACGTAAAGAACAAGATTTGACGTTGTCACTTCTACATTCTCAACCAGTTCACCCTCTAATGCACCCTAAGAAACATGATCCATTGGAGTAGATTTTGTATGTAGAACTTTTTTAACATGAATGTACTAAGTAGAAGTGTTCAAATACCAATACCAGTAGTATCCTGACATTAAAACATAACATTCTACACTAATGTTCAGATATTTATACTAATCTAAAATTTGAAACAGAAAATCTTTAAAAACTGGATTATTCCAATTCCTGATAATCAGACTTGGTTCCCATGTTCTGATGGAAAACCCACGTCCACCTGATGGAAGCAACTTCAGCTTCCATCCCTTTCCTCTTGGAAAAAATGTTACTTTATTTTCAAGTGCATTCCAACAAATTATCAGTGTCCCTAAAGAAAAAAAAAACACTTTATTCCTGTCATCATCAACTATACTCGAATGACTGCATTCCTTAAACAATCAAACACAACGGTTTCTATAAGGTAAGCCGTTTGACCACTCCCCGAATGAATTATTCCAAACCATCTCACCAGTGCTTTCAATACAATCACGCAGTTAACTTTTACAAAAATAATATCCATGGATATCTATTGCTCCATATTCTCCTAAGAAAGAATATATATATATATATATAGAGAGAGAGAGAGTTAACATAACGTAACAAGAAGGGAGAAAGGGAGAGGAATTTAAGAATGCTAATGAGGTGTTTACATTTGTAACAGAGGTGTCATGAATCATTACTTTCACAATAACTCCAACAGACCCTTCAGACAAAATGAACAGCCTCCTAGATTCTGTCATTGTGGCATACAATGAACGATCAATAATCCAACCAATTTTTCATGTTTTTCCTTGAAAAAACAGCGGTAATTGAGGTTTTAACCCTTCACTAGACAACTAAGCAGACCCCTGGCATCAAGCATATTTCAAGATTTTCATGAAACAGGTAACAAGGTTTTCATCACTCGTTTGAATGGCAAGAAATAGAGATGAAGAGAAAAGACGGCAACACATTAAAATCTAAAATATCCATCATAGTTTCACATTAATAGCAAAAATCATAAGTAATTGTAAGATGAGAAATAACCGAGGACAAAACACTCAAAAGCTACAATGTTTCGATATAAAGGATTGCACTAAAAAACCTAGAACGCAAGGTTCATCCATCCACCTTAAAATCCGAGCTTGGTCCGGCGCCAGTGCCTGCGCTTAGCATTATACCTGAAAACACACACAAAAAGGAGAAAAGAATGGCAGGGTGTGAATCCACGGAATCAAGAAACATAATCCTTAAAACCCTAGGATGTTGTTGGAAACTGACCTGATAGTGTTGTCGGTCCTCATTCGGATCCAGTAAGGGATGGGCCTGTTCTGCCTCATCTTCTTGGCAAGCTTCTTCTTGATCCTGAACGTCTTGTGGGAAGGCTACACATCAAATCAATAGCTTCATATCAAAAACGACAAACTTAGAACAATTCACAAACGCAAACGACCATGGATTCAACTCTTACCATTTTCGCTGTGGACGATCCAACGCAAGAACAAGCCGCTGCACTTCTATGAAAACTAAAGAAAACCCTAGCCAGTTCCAGTCTTTTACAGAGTCACCACACGGTCCTGTGGATTGGGCCGGTTCTGCCCTTGTAATACTTATGGGCTATGGCCCATCTGTCAAACTCTTAGGCCCATAAACCTCGTTAGTTTACCTTATTTTTTCCTGTGAGTGAGCTTTTTTTCTCTCAAAAATATATTTCAATTACTCTAAAATACTTTTTTAAAGTTCTTCTATGATAGTAAAACTTATTTAAATTTAATTATAAATTATTATCTATGATATCCTCGTTAATTTCTACTAGCGTACACACGGGTGCGATGTGTGTACGCATTTTTTAAATATATGTTATATTATATTAATATGTGATAATAATATAATGTTTTTAAGTTAATATATAAAATAAAATTATATTAATTAAAAATTAAAAATAAAGTGAAATATATCAAAAAAGATGAGAAAATAACTTTTGGTAAATAGAGAAAAAGATAATAAGTAAAGATAGACAATTTTTTTAAAAAACCTGGTAAAAGTAACCGTCTATTTTTAAAAAATTAATAAATAATTATATTTTAAAGGATAAAATTGGTATTTAGAAATGTGGACACAAAAAAGAAAATCTCTTTATACATTGTTATAAATAATGATTGTTATATAAATTATACTAATTGACATTATGAGGATAAATAATACATGTATTTTCATTTCTTTTAAATGAAAATAATCTTGTAAGGTTTTTTCTTTTATAGTAAAGTTCAACTATTTGTGGGAATGGCATTAGAGATCGGTTCACTTTGTATTTGGCTTGCAAGAAGTTAATTGGGTGAGTTGGCAGGTTACTTTTATTGACTTTCTTAGTACAATGTATGAATTGCAAACTTATTGGCTAATTTGCATAAGCAAAATTTTAAAGAAAAAGTAAATATAAACATCAAAGCAATAGTGTTTTTTTTATGTTTTAAATTTTTTTTACGTCCAATCAGTATATAATTAACCATGCCATGTAAATTAAATAAGTTATATAAACATAATATTAACAACTTCATTAAATAAATATATAACTAATTAGAAAGATATTATTGTCTGATTTACTGAAAAAAAATATAGTAATGAGTCTTGACTTCGAAAACGTCACTGTTGTTTTCCTATTTTAATAACATTGAATTCAACTATGGAGTAATTTTTATCCTCCACTTTTTCAGAATTATAATGTTTTCTATTATTATTATTATTATTATATACATTTGAAAAGTAAGAATGACAAAATTTAAAATAAAAACAATGCAATAAAAATATGATAACTTAAAAGGGTTTTATTATTCTCAAAATAATCATATTTTTAAATAAAAAAGTCTAAAAGTACTTTGCACATTTTCAAGCAATAAACAATTATTATATAAACAATTATTATATGATGATTAATGTAAAATGCGCGCAACACAATTAACTTTGAAATACAAGCACAGAGTGAAATAATAACAAATATCAAATTGGAAAGAAAAAAAAGGACAATTGTAGATTAAAATATACTAAATTAATTTGTTACGAGTATGCACACCAACTTTACCTATCCCGATCTCTACAAATTGTGGGTTATACAAGAAAAACTTATATTGTGTTTGTATATATGAGTGAGTACTTTTCAGGCAAATGGATTTGAAGGAAGGTGAGTTGTTTATATTTATTTATTTGATTATAATGACTCTAGAAATGCAAAGAATGGATGAATGGATGCTTTTTTTTCTCTAGTAAGTATAAAGAGATATAATTAACCATGAATGAAAGACAAAATTGTTCTTCTAAACTGATTTTGTTTATGGTGTGTAGAGTTAAACCGAGATGATAATCAATTATATGAAAACAAAATTGATTATGAGTATGAGAATCAATTATGTGTACAAAAGAAACTATTATACACACAAGGAAATCAATTCTTTATTTTTAGATGCATTAGAAGTGAGAATTTATTATATACATGAGATAATCATTGATATTGATTAAAATATATTATATTTTATCAAATATTTCAATTTTTTAAGAATAATACTTTACATGTTTTACACCTGGACAGGTGAAATGATTAAAGAGAATAAAAATGAAAATGACACTAATACAAAATATAATAGATAATTTGAAGATATAAAATAGTTTTAATGAACTTGCATAATCATCAAACTTTTATTATATTTCAAAGCCAACATCTCTTGAAATTTTCACTAACACAGTTGTATATTATTTTTGAAACATGTTACAATTTTGAGTTTTTCTCGTACTTTATAGGGTTTCATACACTATATTACCTTGTCCCTCTTTATGTGCTTGCTATTATTATGACTATAGTCTCGTATTTCACTTCAATTTAGTGATCATATTTTGGTAAAGGTTTTTTTGACCCATACAACATTATCTACTTATATATACTTTATTTTAGAACTTCAATAATGTAATCTAATAACACACATATATATATATATATATATATATATATATATATATATAATATTAAATATGATTCAACTTATAATTCATATCAATTTTGATCACACTCTTCACCTTTTGTGTTTTTCATAAGATACGAAAAGAAAAAGGGGAATACGAAATCACTATAGTAGATGCATTACATGAGCATGAAGTGATTGATATTATACCTCCAGGACCAAAACTTCTTGTTTCAGAAGACGAATCTATTAAACTTGATCAGCCATTAACAAGTAATCCTAATGTCGGTGGATTTGGTCAGGGGATGCGGAAATAGTACTTCAAGATCCATTACGTGTTCAAGGTCTCTTGTTCTTCTTGGCATCTATTATTTTAGCACAAATCTTTTTAGTTCTTAGGAAGAAACAATTTGAGAAGGTTCAATTGTTCAAAATGAATTTTTAGTTCCGCGTATTTATCAACATATCAAACTTATAAAAATAACTCAATTTTATTCAAATCATTGTTTTTCAACCTATTGATCACATTAACCTATGGACCATATTTACCTATTAGTCACATTTACTAGAAGTTCATTGTCTTTTATAGAATGACAAATTATTATAAATATCTAATGACACTTATTATCTTTTGGAAAAGACATTTCTACTTGAAAATTGACATTTTTAATTTTGAGAGAGTGGATCAATCTTCAAATAGACGGAATGTCTTAAAAAAACAAAAGTACATAGGAAATTATGTTTTATATAAATAAGATTGTTTTAAAAAAGATTTAATTAACTTTTAATTACTTATAGAATATTTTTAATTGAGTTGGTATTAAAATTTTATTTATTATTATTTTTTATCTAAGTAACAATTGAATTTTTTTTTTAAACGTAATTGTGTTATTTTCATCTCCACTTTTCTCACTCATGTATCAACTCGTTCATCTCCCCTTTTAATTTCTCTCAACTCTGGTATCAAGTTTTCATAACCACAACAACAAATTGAAATTAATTAAATAAAATCCAGACCAAAAGACCTTTTTTCCGGTAAGATACTTGGCATACAAATTAAATTCAAGATATAAAGCATTTTTTTATTTATTTCATATATATGTACATTTGTTAACTTTTATAACAATCACTAGAAGAAAAGTTACGACAAAGTGATTTCTAATTAACTCACAATCTAATAATTAAGTTCATACAATTAATTACCAAAGGAAAAAAAAAAAGATTGATGGAAGGAGCACTAATTCCAAAGCTATAAAACCTCGGTTAAACCTTGAATCTGTGCTGGTTTCTCTTGTTCGTCATCATCCTCCGTGAATAGGGTTTACTTTCTCTATTTTTTTTTTCGAATCGATTCCATTGCGTCTCTCAAAGATTTGACAGTGTTTGATTGCACAATTTGTGAAGATGCCTCGTCCCAAAAGAAAAGCGGCCCCACCAATCACTTCTTCTGATGTTGATTCTTCTCTTCGTACCGGTACTTCTATTTCTCGTTTCCGATTGGTTCTACCCCGCGAAAATCGAATCACAATATTCACTAAAAGAACAATGAATATTGAAAATTTTAATTGTTTTTTTTTGGTTGTTTTTTTGTGGGGCAATGAGTTTTTCTGTGGCGAAGTGCCAAAGTTGGCAAATTTAATCGATCTCTGTGCTGATCGAGGTCAAGTATTTGTAATTGGACCATGTTTTCCTGTTGTAAAGTTGTGGGTACGATATTCGATTTAAACGCTTCAAAATTCAAAGCATGAATACACAAGATTTTAAGATTTCAAGATTTTGGTGTTGTGGTTTAATAATTCGGACAGATTTGATCAGATTCAGTGCGGCATATTGGATTATTTGCTTTCATTTTTTTTACGGGTTAATTTGGAGAGAGAGGGTGGTGGTGGTGCTAGGTGTCTATCTTGTTTTTGCAATGCTACCTATCAATTACTCGTTAAGCCTGATTTTTTCGGCTGTTTATGAATCATTTACATGTAATGTTATTTGTGAAATACTCAGGAAATTTGTTATTAGAATGCCCCCTGTGCCCAATTATGATCTATATTATTTGCAATGTGCAGTATACCTTGTTTACTTTTAGTGTGTATCCGGTTACCTTCTGTTATGCAAGCACATAATTTGAATGGTACTTGTCCAGCACATAACTTGAACGGCATCTGTATCTTACATGGTGGTATCTATAAATTCAAAAAAAACACACCTGTGCTGATAAGAGGTTGTATGTTTCGTTATTAAATAGTTAATCATGTCATAGCGGTTTAAAATCCAGAGTACATATCTTCTAGGAGGCTGCTTTTCTGTTATCTGTTGCAGCTTACTACAATAGTATGATGCCAGTTATCAAGACAGCCGGCATGTTTATAGCCAATACAATCTGAGAGCAATTTTAGCTTAATACTTCTACAGTTTATGAGGATTGATTGATCTATTTATGAGGGACATTATTAAAATGCTGAGGTAAAAGCACTACCATTGTGGTGAGACCGAAGATGTTATTAAGAAAGCAACTGCATTCCAGTAGACAAAATAATTAGTGTCCTTTTGGTTAGATTTGTGTAAAAAAAATATAACTATTTGCATTTCAAAATAAATCATTTGGTTTTTGCTGAGCTATTCTTTCGAATAGTATCAGCATGAGAGAGTACTCTGGAAGTATATCACGATGTGTATTGTCCTGAACCGTAAGCCTTAATTATGCATGATTGTTTCTAGTTTTTTCAAATTAATGTCGAAATATTTCCTTTCATCTTTACCTTTTCCATCTAATGCTGACTCTAATTTGCTGAGTTGTTGATAACAATGATTTCATTTCATGTTATTATTTCAGAACCAAAGAAATCAACCACAAAGCAATTTGATCGAATAGATAACCTATTCGAATCGTATGCAAACAAGTCACTGGGTTTGATTGAGTAAGTACGTGCATGTTGAAATTATTGTGGCATGCTTTAATTGTTATTTGATCTGGTTTAGGATTAGAATATATGATGCTTTAGTTAAATTGGAACTTAGCTTATATTTACATAGCATGCGGTTTATTTATTTTTCAATGCACTTTTTAAGTAAGGAATTAGACAGGGCTTAGGTCTCATTTTTTTTATATAAATTTAGTTAACAAACACGTGTTCAACATATTATGCATGTTTAAGTTCAATGCTTCTCTTTTATGTTTTAAGATTGTTTCCCCTCTTCGTTAAAGATTATGTGACTCGTCTTGATGCAATCTCTATACTTTTTGTTTGGTTGGTCAGCCCAGACGGGATTGTGGCATTTTGTAAAGATGTGCATGTGGATCATACAGATGTTAGAATGCTGATACTTGCTTGGTAAGTAATGGACTAGATTAATCTTTCCTTTTCCTGTATATAACTGTTTTTTTGACTTATATGAAAATATGTTTTTATCTTGTCAGGAAAATGAAAGCTGAAAAACAAGGTTATTTTTCCAAGGTTGGTAGAGAGTATTGCTTTACAATCTTAGTTTAGTTACACACTGCTGAAATTAGTGAACGACATTTCGATACTCATGTATTGACCATGGATTTGTTCTCTTGATGTAACCCTTCATTTAATACTTATGTATTGATGTATTTCTACATTTCAATGTTTGATGTATATACTTGCATTTATCCTTTCTCTCTCTCTATATATAGATATGTGTGTGTGTGTGAACTCGCAATGATGAAGAAAGGAACCTCACATTGGGAGAAAAAAGGAACTTCTCACTTAAAGAAAACTCTTATTTGTTTATTTAGTTTGTGTGTAGCTAATAATGGAATCAATACTAGTGAAATAGATAGGTTGGCACTGTCAATTCCAAGTATGCTCTGATGCTGGTCTTTTCTTCGTCTCTTCTCCGCCCTTCAGTCTGGAGTAGGCTTTTTAATTCAATAAGAGCTAAAGGGAGTTAATAGTATGGTATGGCTCTGTAGCTCAACTTTTTTGTATTGAGGTCATGATATAAGAAATATTATTGACAACAGTGGTGTGGGAATTTTGTTCGGGGGTGGGCAGAGGGCGGGATTACTGCAGGATTGATAGATTTTGGTGTATGTGGTGGCAATTGGCTTCTTGATGTCCCATGAAAGATATATTACCCGACGAAACCTGTCTCTAAGGAAATTGCTCAATTTGCGAGGATGTATATATGTGAACTACACAAATGGTCTTGTAGGCCCATGTTTGATTGGAAGTTGGATGATTTTGCTTGTAGAGTTTCTTTTGGTCTTTCTTTTACCTTATCTGTATTTTATCTTCTTTTTCTATTTTTGGTACAATGGAGGTGTGAACACCTGGGTTGAGGAATGAAGCTGGGCTTTTTTGTTTGAGGTTGATGTTTCTTGTGGTGCATTTTTTCATTGGCCTGGTGAAGGACTGAACCTCTGACAACATCATTACATTCAAATCTTCTAGACTTGGGCCCATGCCATTTGGGCTTATCAGCTCGTAGTCAAGGACTTCTCTGGTCTATCTGTTATATTCATGTTGATTACTGAAATACTAAATTCTCCCCAGTAAATGGAATTTTCTTTTATACAAATACTTGGCCGAATCATGGTCTGAGATATGATCCTTTTTGAGTGTCATTCTCAATATAGTTAATAATTTTTCATTTGTTAAATGTTGAAAACCCTGTCACATTTGGGTATATTGCGCCTGAGTGTGTGTGTGTGTGAGAGAGAGAGAGAGAGAGATTGATGGCATCTAAGGTCTTCAAACCAAAATCTTCGTATACTGGTGCTATACACTCTTGTCATCATAAGTATAGGCGGCTTGAATTTCTTCACCATAATGTTAGTTTTTGGACATGTTATCGTCATCATTTTTTTCCTATTCTTGATAGGATGAGTGGCGAAAAGGGCTCAAATGTTTAGGGGCCGACACACTCCCAAAGTTACGAAAGGTCGTTGGTGGACTGAAGAAAGAGGTATTTTATTTTTCTGCTTTAAGTTTCTTAGTGAAGTTTTCTTGTATTCTTATTAAGGTTGTCATTCAAAAAGTATTTTGGTGTATTTATTTCTTGTGTCTTGTTTAGGTGATGGTACCAGAGTGCTTTGAGGATTTTTATTCCTATGCATTTCAATACTGTCTGACAGGTAAAAGGATTTCACTTATTTTAGACTACTTGTTCTACCTTTCGAGTTCTTGTATGTAACTAATGTAAATAATAATACTTTCAGAAGATAAGCAAAGGAGTGTAGATATTGAGACCATCTGTGAGCTGTTGAATGTCGTTCTGAGATCTGAATTCCCTACTCAAGTTAATTTATTAACTGAGTATCTAAAGGTAGTGTAGGTTTTTATATAATAATATGTTGTGATGTTATGCTTATCTGCCCGTTGTGCTTAAACCTTTTCAGTTGCATGTAATAATGACTCTTGATAACAACTTTCAGTGATGTCCAGCAAATATGCTAGATTGTGAAGGATGTTAATACATTATTTTCTTGTACTTAATTAATGTTCCACATTATAACTGTAGCTATTTGATTATATAAAGTTTTGTTTTCTTGTGTTTTCATGATCTAGAAGTAGTGTACATTCTTGAAATATTTCCCATGGAGTGTGTATAATAAAACTATGGTAATTTCCCTTGGTTACTCCTTGTGTATGATACACAATAAAGTTGTGTTGTTTAGGTGGAAGATGTTGAAATGACTTTTAATGCCCGTACACATTAAATTATTTTCTGATAGTTGAAATACTTATTTGACAGGTCCAAAACGACTACAGGGCACTAAACATAGATCACTGGAGAAATTTTTATCGGTTTTTTAAGGAGGTAATGCTGTTTTTATTTTTTTTCTTAGTTTGCCTTTAGGATTTTATATCATACTCATTTTTCACTTCTGGTTAAGTTTACTGTCTGTTTGTGAGGTTAATTTGACTATTGATAAATATTATGAAGCTCTTAGTAAGTTGTAAAAAATAAAAATAGTCAGTTAGCGCTCCGGAGGAAAATTTCTCTTGGAATATTAGTTTACATTTTATGATGATAACAAGGATTTTATCGATCAGTTACTTCCTTCTATCAGTAAACATAACATACACCATTGGAAATCCATTCGCAAAATTCACAAGTCTTTTGATTTTTGAATTGGGTGCACTTCATGCTAGTCATCCTTTTCCCCTTTTAATTGTTAAACAAATTCAAGTTCGTCTTGTTTATACTGGTGTAAACGAGTCAGAGTTAAACCAAATTCTTGAAACTAAAGCTTGTTTTTTGGGTAAAAAGACTGCAGAATCTGGACTTGATTTAAACAATTCATAGTTAAAGCTTAGGGTTGACTAGTTTAAAATATGACATTTGCTTAATTATTTTACACCTTGATTATCTTCTTATCTATTGATCAAATTCAAAGATCTTATTTTTAATTTTTAATTTGGTATTTAATAGACATTTAATAGGAAGAGAAAGAGTGCAAAATATTTGAACATAGAAATCAGGTATTATAACTGGTCTTGCTAGCTAAACCAGTGAACTAAGGAATACTGCACATTGATTAAAAAACTTTATTAAATCAAATAGAAGATAAAAAGCTTTTATTAGAAATGACATTGGTTCAGACGAGGTGTGCCAATTGCTTCACGAGTTTAACTCATCATTCTAGAAAAAGTCAACCCATCTATGCGCATGAGGTCAACTGCTGTAGGGATAATGTCTAATTATCCATGTGTATGAATTGTACACTAGTACATTTGATGGGTGAAATTTGGTGTGCTTCATATTTAAAAGTCGCAAGCAGAAAAATATATCTGATGTTTTTTTGGTGGCAGGTAAGCTTTAGTGATCTTCGAAGTTATGATTCCAGTCAAGCATGGCCCGTGATCCTCGACAATTTTGTTGAATGGTTAAAAGAAAAACCAGAGAAAATATAGTTCTCACCTTTCTCAAGTTTCTGTTCATTTTTAATCTGCCAACTCCGAACGAGAATACTGTTTGAAGCGGATATACAATTGTATATGGCTGATCTGAGTAATCAGTTCGCAGTTTTTCTGCAGAATTAATCCCATGTAACAACAACTTCATACATTGTCAACTGTCAAAGTTATATTCACTTTTCTTCATCTGGATATACTGTTTTCTAACATTCATACGTGGCTTAACCATTTCAGTTACCAAAGTTCCAATTTTGGAAAACAATTGGAAGATTTAAAAGGGTTAATTCAAAGCCTTTCGTGAGAGGAAATGATTCTTTTACACGGGGATTTAAATTGGAACGTTAACAGTGTAGTAAAACAATTTACAAAAGCTCATGAATATTACAGTGGTTTTTGATTATGAAAAAACAATCGAGGAAGGATGATTCATTCTTGATTTTAAGATTCTTAACATTTGCTTTAGGTGGGATAAATATGTAATCTTTTCTAAATGAGAAAGACTAAATGTAGTATTGGTTTTAGGATTGTGATCAATTTTTTAAGAAATTGGATGGATATCCAATCACTTATAAGAGTGGAAACCCAAGTTTTGAATTTTGATTTTTTTTATAGCAAGAAGCCTTGATGAAAGAGTTTGTGATAGTTGAAATATTATAACTGAACAATTTTACTATATAACATGGGGTTATTGATTCCATTGTTTGTTTTAGGGTCCAAAACACTGAGTTGTCAAGTTATACATTCAAAAATCAAGTAGGAGGGCAAATATTTTATTTTTTTAGCACTAATTTATATTTAATATAATAAAATTAACATATTTTTCAAAATACTTTATGTTATGCTGTCTTTTTAAGCAATAAAAAAAGGAATTAATGTTATACAACAAAATCAAAATGTTGAACAAAGATAATCACAAGGCATTTAAGGAATGAAGTGAAAGATCAAAAGTTTCGACTCGAGTAGAGATGACAAATAAATTCATCTTCGTGGGCCTTATCCGAATCTGTCTCTGTTTTGATAGAGAATTCTCACATCGACTGAGTATGAGTATGAAAAATTCCTGACTATTTCAATTGGGTATGAGGATGTACATATCCCGTCATAATACCCGTCCCCGTCATATTTCTAACCTCATTTAAATTATTAAAATATTCACAATTAATTAAGTAACCCTATATATATATATATATATATATATATATATATATACTTTTTATTTTTTATTTCTTCTAATTATTTGATTTGTCATGAAACTAATTCACATTTCCAATATATTTTTTTCATCTTATCATAACCTTTATGTAATTATGTTAAAATGATATATGTCAATTATTTTTTTTATGTCTCACATTTAAATATTTCTATTATTTTTTAATATTTTTATTTATTATATATTTTCCTTTTACGTGAGAATGTTTAATACTCTCAATTTAAGTGTTTAATAACATAAACCTTTTATTTACTAGGTAATATAAAAAAAATATTATTTACTTATTATTATTCATTTTTATTTCATTTGAAGAACTCTTTTATTTCGCTAAAACAATTTTCGTTATTTCTAAACCATTGAGAATATATGTTGATATTTGAAAAGTTTGCTTAGATCTCTAAGGTATTTTTCATCTTATCATATCCTTAATTATACATTTATTTTTCTTTGTGCGATTTCTTTCGCTAGTCTCTCAAATTGTTTCTAAGACACACATTTATTAATTTTTTAATATTTTTATTTGTTGTTTATTTTCATCATGTATAATACAATTTCAATATATTTTATCTAATTATTTTTTATTTTCTAACTCATTATCAATCATACTGTAATTTTTTTCACTATAATTGTATAAATAACTTTTATTTACTACAATATAAAAAATCAATGTAATTGCCATGAATATTTTTTATCACCATCCAACATGTATTGGAGTTCAAAAGATACAAGATTTATGTCAAAAATTTTATTATTATATTTATTATTTGTTCTTTACGTCATTTCGATCAAGTGATGTATTATAACTTTTATTAATTTATAAAAAAAGAGACTCATTAGATTTAAAAATTGAAGTAAACAAACATTTAAAATATATTTCAATTTTAATATTTGTTTTTCTTTTATATTTTTTTAAAAATATTTTAAAATTTTATCAACTAGGTTTCATTAATGTTTACAAATTTAATAAATGTTTTGGTTCTCATGAAATTTTATTTGCTATTCTAATCTAAAACGTAAACAATTATAATTTATTTCAAAGTATTTTATATCGAAGAAACAATTATCCTTCTAATATTGAATATTTGATAATATTATGTTTCTTTTACCGTAATTTTTTATTATTTTATAAAAATTAATTAAAATTAAAATTAAAGTAAGAAGATGGGTACATGTATGGATACGAGATTATACCCATTACCTAGTGGGGATGAGGATAAGACAAAAATTTGATACTCGTTAGATTTCGGTAGGAGGATGATAATGAAATTTTTTCTACGGGATGAGTATGTAATAGCAAAACTCGTCTTCGTCCCGTTGTCATCCCTAGACTTCGGTTTCTCTAATGAGTTTTTTGGTGATGTCCTCTGAGCATTAAAAACGTACTACTTTGGTACTTTAAAAATATTTTTAATATATTTTAAAAATTTAAAATAAATGGTCATTCGTATATTTTGAAGACACAGTAAATATACGTGTTTGTGTATAACTTCAACACTCCAAGTGTCTAAATTAATCGTTTGATATATTTCAATACAGTGGAAGAAAGAACTTAATAAGGATTTTACACATAGGATATAAGTTAGGTGGTTAAAAACAAATGATCATTTCTCCTCCCAAATACTTAAGGAGCTTAATAGGATTTGTATGTACTAATATATGTCCAAATATTTATTTTATGGAAGTCAATAATGAAATTCAAATGGTTAGTATGTACATAATCCATATAGTTAATATGGACTAAACTAATTAGGTAAAATTTTGTTATAGTATTTATAGGTTTATGAAGTCTTTTATTTTTCTTCTTCTTTATGCCTTTTTTTGCTTAATCCGGTATATATGCTAATTTTTACTAATTTCTGAATTTATATGTTATTTTGAGGTATTTGGTTTTGCATGGAGCAGATCAACAAAACCTTAATTTAGCCAAATTTTATGAGTGTAAAAATATAAGATAAAGATATGCAATTACTGTGTTATAGAGTCTGACCAATTCGCACTATTAATTACTTAGAAATCAACTGAGACATCTCTTACTGTTTTACATAAATAGAAAATGTTTTACATAAAAGCAGGGAAATTTTTCCCTTTCATTTTATGTTGTACATGGAATATAGGTGAAAAATAATTCATTTGCTGAATGAAGGCATTGTGACCTACCTGTGATTCAATGAATTCAATTACTCGATGTTGAAAGACCAATAAAATCGTCCCTGTAAGATACAAAATGATAGCAGAAACACGAAGTGACAGGCTCAAGTTTCAGTTCACACTTCCCCTCTCATTTATGCACAGCATCCATGAATTTAGAGCTGCATTAATGGCAATAGTTTCAGTTCACTCTTCCCCTTTCATTTTATCATTAACGCTGTTACAGAGGAAGAAGAGAAAAAGAATGCTACAAAGAAAACAAATGCAAAATAAAATGATGATTTTGAAAATTTGGAAGTTGCGAGATGAAATTGTGAAGGTGCAGAAAGTAAAAACCTATGAATGCATGTAATTTTGAAGCAATTTCCTTTACCTTGTGTTGAGATTTTCCAATCGTTGGTATCGAGGCCTGCAGCCCAAAAGAAATATCCACCAAGATAAAGAGATTGAGCAAACCCAACCTTAGCCGCAACCGTTACCGGGTCATCGTACCCGACCCAATTACTACCACTGTAAGAATAAACCGACGCCGTTTTCTTGTCATACACCACATTCGCACCCGTTTCGTTATTAAATTCCAACACCTGAAACAACGCCATCGCACCATCAATCCCGGTACCCGCCCCAACAGCCGGAGCTCCGATTCCATGAACACTCGGGTCAAGTAACTGCCATGTCCTCCCATAAAGCGGCAAACCCATCACCACCTTCTTCGGAACAACCCCGCTCCGGATCCAGGACCGTAACCCGTAGGACACACTGGCATTACTTTTCGGGTCAAAGAGCCCAGCAGGAGGCCCAGTGCGGTTACTCCACGGCCCATTAAGATCGTAACTCATGACATTGATCCAATCTAAATTATCGTTAATGGAACGCACCGGGTATCGCAACGACGTCGTGGTGGAAAGAAAGAAATCGACGGAGAAGTACACGGCGGCGGTGAGGAGGAGCGGTTTCCGGGCAGAGGCGGAGGCCTCGGAGGCGATGGCGGCGCGCCACTCTTTGAAGAGCTGGCCGAGGTCCTTCATTTCGTTCGCGGTGCGGGGAAACTCCCAATCAAGGTCAACCCCGTGGAAGCCGAATGCGCGCGCAACGGCGATGGTGGAGTTGATGAAGGCGGCGCGCGCGGCGGCGTTGGATGCAATGGCGGCAAAGAGGTCGGGGTTGGAGTTGGCGCCGCCGATGGATATGAGAGTGGCGACGGAGGGGCGGAGAGCGGCGGTGAAGGTGGCGAGGGTTGCGGCGGTGGAGTCTGGAACGTCGAGTTGGTAAGTGGCGTTGTTGGGTGCAAGGAAAGCATAGTAAACGTGAGTGAAGAGTGATGTGTTTATGGCTGAAGGAGGGAAAAGCGGTTGTTGAAGCCAGTATATAGCTTTGATGTCAGACGTGGAACTCGTAACGGTTATGACAAAGAAAATTGATAAAAACAGAAATCGTAACATGTTGGGAAATGCCATGAAGAAACTTTGGTTATTGAAATTTTTGAAGAATAGAGACTATGCAATTTGGTTATTGATTCCTTAGGTTTTATGCATATTTATAATTGGTAATGCAAGTTGGTCTAAGAAAGTGTGAGGATCTTAAAGAAAAGATTGTGAGCATAGCCGTCCATGGTTGGAGAGAATGTTAATGGATTCTCTTGCCGTCGAAACAAGTATAAGAACGTGTTTCTGCACTCAGTGTTTCAACAATGTCAACTCAATTTTATTTTCTAACTCACATGATTAAAACTCAGCAATGTCATAAACCTTTGTCAACACTTACTCAAATTAATGTACGGCAAAAAGTACTAATAAAATATGTAATAATGCTCATTCCCATATAAATTGTTTCAACTGCCCAGCGTCCTTTGTAATAGCAGAGAAGGTGAATATAAATATTTTAGAATTGTTATATTTGACTTTTAGGGGAGCCCTAAATAAAATTAATCATACAATACATGATATGGTACATACATGTAACCTAGAGTATAAAATTAAAAGATTTTCCTTCAAGAAAAAAAACATTTCTTCCTTAGCTGGCTTACATGTGAAATAAGGTAAACCACTTGTACAAAATATCTATTTTTAATTTATGAAAAATTTAAATAAATAAGGCACTATATGAGAAATATCAAAACAAAGGGTAACTACAAATCTTCACCACAAATTTTGGAGTGCCACATAATATGTTCAAAATTTATATATTTTATTATTGACAATACAACAAAAATAAATATATATTTTAATATAATTATAATTCCAAAAAATTGTATATAACGATTCTTTTTCTCTTAAATTATTTGAATCCATCAATAATTAAATCAAAACTAAAGTTTAAAATTATTTCTTTTTTAATATAAATAATCATATTGTCTGCATGAAATTATCTCCCATTTCATTTTGAAATCATATTTTGATAAATTTACAAAAAATATAATTCAGATTAAGTAAAATGTATTTCTTATTATTGTAAAAAAATTGACGTAATTCAAATATGATCGATGAACTCTTCAAATTTAAATAACTAAGAACACCAACGATAAATAATAAAATTGAACTTTAAATCTAGTTTTCTCTTGAATAGAATATTAGTAACTTTAAGTAAAAAAATCATTATAAATATTTTCATATTTGGTTATATTTTAAATTTAATAGTTATTTGAGTTTTGTTATTGAAAAAATAATTTTTTATTAACAATTTTATAACAATAAAAATATCTTATTATATTGTAATAAGCATTGTATATTAAAATAATAAAACTATTATTACATATTATGTATTAAAAAAATATTTAATTATATATTATATATAAAAGAAAAATAAAAGTATATAATGAATATTGTGAAAACAATTAGGGGCAAAGGTCCCCTTGGACCATAACTAAGGTCCGCCACTGTGGGCTGGATTTAAAAATTAAAATTTTTGTTTATTATAAACGAAAACGAGTTGAGCTCACTTAACCCACAAGTTATATGGGTTCGAGCAATTTTGAACTCAGTTAAACTGAAATCAACTTATTTTTTATCTTTGAACTAGACAAAGAATCTCTGATTTCATTATATTTATTTCTATTTTATGATATCTATGACATCCTAGAAATTTTAATATCCGACAAATGTCATAGTTGTTTCATCCTACAAATAATATTTGAAAATGATTGATTTTTTATTTTTATTTTTTTATGGATTAGTGAGTCAACCCACTTAATTCACCAACCTATGGTTGGTTGAATCGGTTAGTAAAATTTCTAGGTTAAAATGAGTTGAGTTGGTCTCACTCAATTTTAACCCAACTCGTGGTGAGCCAACCCTTCTGAATCAGGTTGATTCACTTTGAGACCCACTAGACGACATTATGTGACACCTGTATGCATACATACATGCATGCATTGATTAATCATAAAGACCTACACGTAACCTTCTACTACTAGAAATTTTCATATTACATGGGATTTTTCTTGCAAATTTGTTAAAAATTTTTGCAAGAAAAGACTTTTTTCTACCATTTTTTCTAAGAATTTTAATTGGCAGGTAATTCCTTTGTGGATAATAATTTCTTACAAAATTATAAAATTTGCAAGTATTTCCTACAAAATTTGTTGCGAAAAGTGTTTTACACAAAATATTTTGCAAGAAAATTGGTAGCAATTTCTTGTAAATTTTTTTTCTCAACAAAATTTGTAAGTATTTTCTACGAACAAATTTTCAAAACAAAATTGACAAGAAATATGAGTTTTTTTAGTAGTGTTCATTCTCCATTATAAATGGAGATACTACATAGGAGCGTTGATTAATCTTTGTTGGACCCAAAAACCAACACAATTACTTTTTGTTTCTTTTGTACATTCTTTTATTATTATTTTTTGGGAAAAACAAACATTTTGAAAAACCACATCTTTTTTAGAATTTAATTAAAGGGATTGTCTTAGGACGAACGTTGTGAGGATGTTAATACCTTCCCCACATGTAACCAACTCCCTACCTAAAATATGGTTTTTTGCAGACCTTGTCTTATCTTGTTGATTTTTCCGTAGTGTTCTAGAATAAACTATGATGGTGACTCCAAACTCAATTTTTCAAATTTTATTTTTGATTATTCACCGTGTCGCGATTTTGGTTGCGACAATATCTTTTATCTGTTATATGTTGTCTTTTATCTTTTATCTCTTATGTCTTATCTCTCTTATATCTTGTTAGTTACCATTTATCACTTATCACATATAACTTATCATTTATCACTTATCACTTATAACTTATCTCTCTTCTCTCTTGTTAGTTACCATTTATCACTTATCACATATAAATTATCATTTATCACTTATCACTTACTACTTATCACATATCAATTATCACTTATTACTTATCACTTATTACCTATAACTTATCACTCATCGCTTATCACTTATCACTTATCACTTATAGTTTATCGCTTATCGTTTATTGTTTATCGCTTATCGCTTATCGCTTATTACTTATCACTTATCCCTTATCACTTATAACTTATAACTTATCACTTATCACTTACCACTTATCACTTATCGTTTATCACTTACCACTTATCATTTGTCACTTATCACTTATCACTTATCACTCAACACTTAGCACTTATCACTTATCACATAACACTTATCACATATCCCTTATCCCATAGCACTTATTGCTTATCGCTTATCACTTATCACTTGTCACTTGCTTCTTATCTGTTATCTCTTACACTTATCACTTAACCTTGTGGGGTCCCTTAAAACCAAAAAAATATTTTTGTTCTTTCTTATCTCTTATCTTTTATCTCGTATGTTTTATCTCTTATCTCTTATATCGTATATCTTATCTCTTACATCTTATATGTCATCTCTTGTCTCTTGTCTCTTGTCTCTTATCTCTTATCTTTTATCTCTTATTTATTGTTTCTTAACTCTTATCTATTATTTCTTATCTCTTAATCTTTTATATCTTTTATCTCTTTTTTCGTATCTCTTATCTCTTATCTCATATCTATCAACACCCAATTTCGTCCAGGTGAAAAAAAAGAAATAAAAAATAAAGAATGTTTTTTAGTTAATGATGAATAGCAAACCGTGAAATAAAATTTTCTCCAAAGATTTTCAAATTTTAATTTTAGTAGAAAAAAGACAAAAATGAGAGAGACGAAAAAAGAAAAAAAAAAGGAAAAAAAATATATCTTATCTTCTTACCTCTTATATCTCATTTCTGATCTTTTATCTTTTATCTTTTATCTCATATTTGTCAACACCAACATCCAATTTTGTCTAGGTGAATAATAAAGAAATAAAAATTAAAAAAATGTTTTTTAGTTAATGCTAAATAAAAAACGATGAAAAAAAAATTTCTTCAAAGATTTTCAATTTTTAATTTTAGCACAAAAAAGACAAAAAAGAGAGAAGAAAAAAAAAGGAAAAAAAAAAAGGAAGAGCTCAATTTGTTTTTAATTATCACACCCCTTCTCATGAGTCTAACAACCCAAGATATTTTCACTCTTATTTTTTTATTTTCAACATTTTGTTCATGAAATAGTGATATGATTCTAATACTTAGAAGCAACATCTCTTATAATGATTAGAATCAATATTACTGATGATGATAATTATTGTGTCTTGATTTGCTATGATTTGATTCTCGTAATATGTTGCTATCATGACCAATTCATTCTTTTTATTGTTCATTATAAATAAGAATAAGATTACATTATTACAATGCAATGTATGAATATAAATACTCAGCATGTCATATGAGAAGGGATAAAAAGAATAATTCCTACACACATACGTAATTCTTCCACATTCCCACTCACACATATACATGTCATTTTTATCTCTCTTATGAAAAAATAAAACCATGTTGAAGGAGGTAGTAAAAAAGAAAAAAAGAGAGGAGAAAAGGTAGTTGTAATGTAAAGAAAAGGAAAGTGAGATTGATAGAGAAAAAGAGGAATTCAAGAGTTTTCAAGGTACTCCTATTTTTGTTTTTCTTTTGATTTGTGAATTCTCAATTTTTATTATATTTTTTTAATAGTTTACATGTGTTTTTTTTTCACATAAATTTGGCATTTACTGTTAAGGACATTATTTTTTAATATTTACAAATATTTTGCTCTAAAAATCATAAAAAAAATATTTTTTCTTATTTCTTTTAGTGTGGGTCTAAACGTCACGTGACACCCATTATCATGTTTTTCATACATATATATATATATATATATATATATATATATATATATATATATATATATATATATATATATATATAATATAAAATAATTTTTTTGTTTATTTTTTGTGTCTTTTCGACCATTCGTTTCATATGACACTTATTTTTAAATAATTTAAAATACTAAAAAAAATAAAAAGGTTTTCAATATAATAAAAAAATAAAAATCAAATATTTTCTCAAATATGTTTTTCATAAAGAACTACAAGTAACATTCATTCTCCATTATAAATGGAGATACTACATAGTAACGAAGATTAATTTTTATCGGCTCCAAAAAATCAAAAAATTCTTTTTGTTTTTTTTGTATACTCTTTTATTTCTTATCTTTTATCTTTTGTCCTCTTTTGCGTCTTATATATTCTCTCATGTTAATTACCATTTCTCACTTATCTCATACCAATTTTCAGTTATCACAAGTTATGAATCTGACTAACAAGTACATATGAACAGTGCCATTTTTTTTTTTTTAATTTGACACTTTAATGAAGTGTCTGAGCAGAGGGAATTATCTTACACCTATTCTGTTCTTAGTTTATAAACACTAAACTTTATAAGTAATTCTAAATCTTCTTTCCCTGTGTCAAAATAAGAAAGTTAATGGAATTTGATTCTACATACACGTGACCACGAGCTCCATGGAAGACAAGTGCCAAGTTCTTTTTATGAAAAATATATTAATGGAAATCGTTTTCTAGAGGATATGAACTACTGGTATGAGTTAATTATGTTTTAAAATATAATTTATAATGAAAAACATTGTTTTTAAATACCACTGCTTGTATTATTACTTCCTAATAGTGACCTTTGTTCAACACTTCCTAATACTCAAATTTGTTCACTAGGGGCAATCCATTACCAGAGAAATGGGATGATGATTTTCCAATTATAAAACCACTAACACTTTGATTGTTAGTGAAGGAGCTATATTTTGCTTTTGGGTTCATATATCTCACTAAAATCACTTACAAGTCGTATATAGGTAATTCTAAAAAATGTCATCACTATAAATTTTTGACTTTAGAATTAGTGATGAAACCTGGTTGGGTTATAAACCATAGATAAGTTCCATGCTTTGAGGAACAAAGTCGAATAAACATGACTTGTTTCGTAAGAAGTAGAATGTCCTGCTCCATCATCTTGGTGCCAGTTGAGAAATTGTAACATCATTGATTGAATAAAAGTTGATTCCGCTGTGAGATCTTTCTTCCTCATCTCCACGTTTCTGAACTGAAAAAGCAGGAACTTTGGGAGTACCAATAACTGCACTTTCATTCTTCAACAGTGAATCAACTTCCAACATGGAAGGTCTATCCACAGAGTTTTCCTGAACACACAGTAGAGCTACCTGCATGCATCTCATGATTTTACAAGGAGATGATGTATCATCCAATGAAGGGTCAACAAACTCTACACCTCTTCCTTCCCTCCACAGTTCATATGCCTGAATTAATAGTTATTTCAACCTCAACCAAACCATAAAGTAAATAGAATAGTCAGAAAAAAAAAAAGAGATAACTTACATATTCCAAGAGGGTTATATTTTCATGCAGGCCATAATAACATGAAGTCCTCTTTCCACTTATGATTTGTAAGAGAAGAACTCCAAAACTGTAAACATCGTACTTCGTTGAGTATATGCCTTTTCTCACGTACTCAGGAGGTACGTATCCACTGCAAAGACAACATGAAGTGATTAGAGAGATAAAAGGAACAACCATAACACATGACCATTGCTAATTCACTTACTATGTTCCAACTATCCTTTCTGTGTTTGCTTCGAGGTCATATTTTCTGAAAATTCTAGCCATGCCAAAATCCGATATCTTCGGATTCATATTGTCATCTAGTAAAACGTTACTAGCTTTAAGATCTCGGTGAATTATAGTAAAATTTGAGTACTCTTGGAGATAAAGAAGGCCTTGAGTAACGCCTTCAATGATATTGACACGTTTATTCCAGTCTAAGAGAATTGATTTCGTTGGATCTGCATCAAGTTCAACCCTGAATTATTAGTCACATAAATGTGTAGCTGAACAAAACAGGACATTCCGGAATTATTGCTAATTTGAAGTTTAATTGAACTTAGCAATAGTAGGTTAAGAAGAAGCTTAGAAGAAATGTAACAACTTAAATGAGGGACAAGTGATGTAGCAACTGACCAAAGAGGAAATTATCTAAGCTTTTGTTTTGCAAGTATTCATAGATCAGAATCTTCTCGTTCTTTTTTGTGCAGTATCCCAGAAGTCTAACTAAATTCACATGTTGTAGTCTTGCTGTAAGTGTGATTTCGTTCTTGAATTCTTCAGGGCCTTGATTTGAGGTTTCTGAGAGTCTTTTCACAGCTATTTCCTGACCCTTCCGTAATTTGCCCTGACAGAATCAAGTCGTAATTACCAATTTTATGTGAACGAAAAACACTGTTATCTATCCCTAAATTTACTGTATCAGATTTGTCATTACAGCTAAAAGTAGTGTTGCCTAACCAGAGACCGAATTGTATGAATAAATTAATACCTACAAAAAGCATGTAAAGAATACATCATCACTATCTTACCACAGAAATAATGGCGCTAGCTTTCAGTTCAGATATTTTAATTGCACGAAGCATATTTCATTAACAGATTAGTTTCCAAATCATACCTTGTACACTGTGCCAAATCCACCCTCTCCAAGCCTATTGTCTTTTGAGAAGTTACTCGTTGCCGCTTTAATAGTGAGATAACTGAATACTGTCAAATCAGAACCGTTTGCATCGATATCCTTTTCTGCTTCTGGTAAATATCTCAGTTTATACAATAGATTGGTAACACTGGCTACAGCCCCTGCCAAAAAGGTAGTACATAAATTATAGGAAAGATGTATATGTTCCAGTCTCTATATAGATAACTCAATTTTTTCCTCCTCATTACATCCTTACCTCTGTTGTAGTAGCAAAATACTATTCCCAACAGGAGGACCAAAGTTAGAACAGCAAGCAGAACAATTATCAGCACTCTCCTCTTGTGATGATCTTTAATTTCTTCATCTACAACTTGAGCTGAAGGATTATTTTGTAAAGTGATGCATATGATGCATAACAATATACTTACATAAACATAGTCCACATCAACCAATTGTGCTGTAACTCACCTGCACCTATTGAAAGTTCCCAATTTTCGTCATTGCCTACTTGGAACACGTTGTAACCAAGTAACCCATTTTCCCTTGCATAAAAAACTTTGGCCCTGATGACCTCCACATCATCAAAATTAACCCAAGTGGTGGACGCAACAGTGAACTGGTTCACCACAAAACTTGCATTGTAGCGTGAAACAACTCCATTTCCAAAGCTTTTGATGTAACTCTTTATGAACTTGTAGCCCATGGAACCATCCATTGTAATGGCAGGTCCCGAAGCTGGTGTTCCCACGCCACCGTTTGCTGCAGGAGTCACAAGTTTCCACGCATATCCATGATAAGGCAACCCAATTAACAGCTTCTTAGAAGAAAACCCCCTCCTCCTCCACTCTCTGATGCCGGAATCAGTGTTATCCCAATCAGATGAACCATACAAAGCCGCATGAAAAGCCGTGGCACTGGCCATCTTAGGGAGATAGTAATCATAAGCCACAAAGTGCACCCAGTCCAAATTCTCCTGCATCGAATCAAAGGGGTAACTCAAGGAATCCGAAGCTTTAAGGTAGTAACCTGCCATCACCAACAACAGCTCTGGCTTGGTAGAGTTTCTTGCCTCAGAAGTTATTGCAGCACGCCATTCCTTCAAAAGGGTTCCGAAATTGGCAACCTCGGAACTTGGCCTCGCCCCAGTAAGGTCTATGCCATGAAAGCCATAGAACCTCGCTGTTCTGATGGAAGAATCAATGAAGAGCTTCCTGTGAGAAGATTCATTTAGCATTGAGGTGAACACCGAAGAGTCCTCCCTGCCACCCCAGATGGATAAAAGCGTTGAAACAGATGGGTTTTGCAGCTTCACCGTTTTGGTGAAGGTGGAGAACTTCTGCTCCTCCGAAGAGTTGATGAAGATGTTGTAATTGGTGGGGTTTATGAAGGCAAAAGCACATAAAAGGTGAGTGAAAAGCGTGGCTTTGATGTCCGAAGCAGAAATTTCATTGCCGGAATAGTAATACCCGGCTTTCACCCAGGAAGGGTTATCTGCAAAGGAATGAGATTTGAAAGAGAATAAGGTGAGAAAGAAAGTGCAGAAAACGATGAGATTAGAAGGCATCTTAATGATGATGAGAATTGAGAAGTGTTGAAGAAAATATTGATTTATTAGGTTGCCATGTGCTGACACTAGCACCGCTCTCTTTTCTTCATTTTTTGTTGAAAATTAGGAATAAATACTGATCTCACCATCATCATCATCACCATTTCCAACAACAGTACTGTTAATAACCAACTTTTTTACATTGGAGAAAACCAGAGGACTCCATTGTTGCGTAAAAAGAACAAAAATTGATGGTTCTAGAATGCACTATAATCAGTTACAATACAAGTGCAGAGTCGATGCGTGTGGAAGAGGTGCAGCTACTTATTTTGTAACCCTTTAAATTCAAAGAAGACCAGAAAACAATGTCATTTTCTCTTATTCTTTTTATTTTTTCTCTGCTTCCACCACTGTTCACAAAATTCTCCGTTGAATCCATCTCCATCACATCAATGTGGGTATCTAATCACTACTACACTGTGTTTGCTAGTTTCATCCACATAGCAAAATTTAGTACATAAAATTAGATAATTTTTTCATATATATATATATATATATATATATATATATATTTGATAAGGTAGTTTTTTAATAATTTTTAGTACATCCAGATATCAATATTATGTTATATCCAAATCTTGTTTATAGCTATTGTTCTTTTGCTGTTATATTTTTTAATTATTCATCATTGTTTTAATTATTTGATTATTTTTAATAAATTGTTTTTTTTTACTGCTAAATCATAACTATTTTACATTATATGGAAAACAAGTTTTTTACGCTAATAAGATTTTAACTTTAATATATATACAATTTTTAAGTCATATAAAATTAAAATAATTTATAATGAAAAATTTAAATTATTTAATATGAAGATTCGAGTTCTGATTTATATTTTCTAACCTTAAACTAGTGATTAATTAGCTCAACTAAATATTTTAATTTATTTTTTAAAGTTCTTACTAAATTTCATTAATTTTATCAATGCATACTTCAAAACCTATTTTGTTTTACCATCATGTTCATACGGATAATTTTATAATTTTTAAAATATTAAAATATATTAAATTTGAATTAATCTTATTTAAATTATTTTATTTTAAAATATTTTATTTAAATACAATTTTTTTTTTATAAATTATAACCAACTATTATAAATTTTAAATGATTTTAAATGATTTAAAAACATTAATATTGATTATATTTTTAATTAATAAATATTAATATTTTTTTCGGTAAAAGTTTGTAATTTTTTATTAGGCTGTGTTCGTTTAAACATATTGTTAGAATTTGTTGATTTGGAAACGATTTTAGCACAAAAGTAAAGACAGATCTGTGGGATAATTCCCAAACCCCATCTTTTTATTCTTGCAAAGATTTTAAATAATAGATGGTAATTTTACTTTCATAACCCTGTTTGTTAAACATATTATACACACATATATATATATATATATATATATATATATATATATATATATAATTTCATATTATTTTTACCATAAAAAATAATTTAGTAATTTTTATATTCTATATATTATAACTTTTTATTTTATTTACCACATTAATCAAATCACTCACAAACTCTCACAAAATTAATTTTCAAATTTGTTTACTTTAAGCAATTTTTTTGTATAGATAGTACTATAGAAACATATTGGAAGTAAAAGATTTGTGCAGACGGATTTAGAAAAAGTTATCACAATTTCGAGTTCAGATTCTCTACTAGTTTTTTAGGTATTGTTCTCCGCTGAACATTAAAAATATACTGTGTTAGTATTTTAAATATTTTTTTAATATATTTTAAAACATCAAAATTAATGATAATCAGTGTATTATGAAGATACAGTAGAGGAACAACACAAAAAAAAAACCAACAGAAAATCCAAATTCCACAATTTCATCTCACCATACCAGCAAAAATTTGTATGAATATATCATTTTTGACCTTTTTCTCCTCACATTTTAATATTCTATTATATGTAATAAATAATAAATAATGATTATTATATTAATTATTAAATATATATTATTTCTTATATTTATATATATATATACAATAATTTATAATAATAAATAATATAATAATATAAATTTAATAATTATTTTTAATAATATATAATAATTATTAATAATTGTAATATTTATAATTGTAACTATATATAATAATTAAAATATTATTAAAAATATAATTTATAAATTCTTTCAAAAGAACTGACAAATTCATTTATATATATTCACTTGAATCCATGTTCACATTCTTCCTCGAATCCATTCATTCAAAGGAATACGACCTTATGTTATGTCTACTTACACTCATTTACTGGGTAAAGGGAATAAAGAGGCATGATTTGAAAGCGAAACATGCGTTCATTTTCTGATATTTGAGAGCAAGAGAAAAAAGAAGAATAACATGATTATCTTATTTTTCCATCTCTTATCCACTGTGCTAATTTGGATGTGATTGCTAGTATGTAAAAGGCTCTCGTACCCTTATAACTATGATAATAATGTTTTTAAATTCACGCTTACAACAAAAATTAATATATCAAATTTCTAAATTGTTTATCAAAAAAAATATAGAATATCTAAATATACTGTATTTTTAATATTTTTATTAAAATAATTATCTTTTTTTTTTAATTTATTCATTTAAATTTTTTTATATAATAAATTTAACTTATCTAAATATAATTTTAGATTACTTTCAACATAAAAAATAATTTGGTAATATTGTTTTTCTTTTAATTAAATTTAATTTTTAATATATCATATCAATCAAATCACTCACAAACTTTCACAAATTTTACTTTTAAATCTACTCCTTATCCTTTTTACACTAAGATCCTTTAAAAATAACGACACAAATATCTCTTTCAAATCCAGTCAAATTTATTATCACCCTCTCTTACAAATTAATATTTCCAAGTGAACAAGTTAATGCCAACTACTATTTAAAAATAAGTTGAGAGTTGAGGATTTGTGGTTGACTTTTCTTATCAATATTAACCGGAAATTTCTTCAATGGGTTAATGTTGTGAAAGTTGTTCCACTTAACATTAGAAAAAAAACATATTAAAGAATAATACTTGTATCAGAAATGAATAAAGTTATTATAACTATAAAAAAAGAAAATAATTACAATAAACGTATGTAAATAACGTTTAATTCACATCTTCAAAAAAATAATTTCTTTGACGATAACTAAAAAAATGCAAATTATTATCAAATAAGTGATAAGAGTGATATATACTAACAAACTAAGATTATAACAATTTATATATGTTTTCATTCTTTAAACTAATTTAAAATTGAAATTCAAAATTTGTAATATATTTTAGTTCTCAAACTTTATAAAAGAATAAATATAATCTTTTAAATAAAATGACATTCATGTATTGTTTTAACATAATGAGATTCTAAATTGACATTTGTGATGAAACATATCAATTGATGTAAACCAATTAATGTTTACACGATAAAAAAATTTCACATAAGATTAGAAATATTATAATTGTTTATTTGTAAAATTTAAAGAGTAGGTTATATCAAAATTTGGAAAAAAACAAATTCTATTTTTATCTTTAAAAACTAAAAATATATTTAGCTCATTGAAAAATAATCAATCTAATAGCTTCTTTAGTCAAGTGGATTACAACCAACCGAAATTAAACTAAGAAAAATATACAAATAAAAAATACATGTAAATTTGAGAAAATAAAAAATTAAAGTTCAAACTCTTTTTTTAGGTGAAATTTAAAATTGTTTCTTTTTTAACTTAATTATCCTAATCAAATTCTAGGATGTAAATTTCTTTCAAAAACATTTACCTGAACAACATATTTACTATAATGAATTTTAAATTATTTAAAAAATAAATCATCTCATTAACAAAAAAATGTTAATTACTATAATGATAAATTTAGGTGTAATTTTACAAAATAAAAAATTATTGATTCTAAAATAGTTACTATTATAAATAATAAATATAATTGGTCTCTAAAATTTAGTTACCAAGGTTTTAACTACAAAAAAAAATTATTTATAGATTTGTCACTAAAATATTAGATACCAAGGTTTTGATTACTAAAAAAATTGATTTATAAATTGGTAACTAAAATATTAGCTTTCAAGATTTTGACTACCAAAATAATTAATTTATAAATTAGTCTCTAATTAATTATGATCAATTTAACGATCAATTATATTTTTTATTTATAATAATTATTTTAATAGCCAATAATTTTTTATTTTATAAATTGATAACTAAATTGATCATGTGATTAATAAATTTTTTTATCACTAAATTAATTATTATTTAAGAGTTTTATCGTGGTCTTAAAATTTTCTATCTTTTTTATAAACTAAAATATGTATACAATACAAGTGAAAATATAGAAATTTCAATGTATATCCGCTATTTATTCGGTTTACAAAAGTTATAAATATATATTATTATTTTTATTTTATGTAAATTTTTATTACATAAGAATAAGGTAATTAGATATATTATTTATTATATATCTTATATTAAAATTATGCTATAACAAAAGTAATAGTTTTATGGAATTTAACAATATTAGTAATTTATTGAGTATAGAATACGAGGAGTTATATTTTTAGAATTTAGGTGGAATCATTTTCACGTTATGTCATTTTTTCTTTTTTTTTTCACTATGTTTTAATTTTTTTTATATTAATATATTTATTGTAAAATTTATATTATAATTTAAAATATAATTATAAATAAAATTTTAATTTTTATATCATAACTTTAAAATATAATTATGAATAAAATAGAAAAAATTTGTATATACTAAATGAAGATGGTATTATATATTGTTATAGATAATATCTTAAATATCTTCGATATATTGTAAATATCTGAATTTTTTTAAAAGAGATTTTGAAGGTATGAAACAAACAAAACTATATTTAGTAGAAAACTATTCAACCATGTTGAATCGAAAGGTCTAACTTGTGTTTATATACTACTTTTCAAAAAAGAAGTATTATATCACTGTGTAACAGGTTTAGAAAAATTGACTGGTACAAGTAATTAGTTGTTAAAGGAAAAATTGGCTATGTTCAGAAATGGGTAATTATTGTCTTTCGTATAACTTTTAGGAAAATGTCTTAATCCCGTTTGCCATTTTCTTTTGAAGTACAATGATGACAGGTTTAGAAAATGGTTGTGTTTATATATATGTATTATGTATCGATTATAGATAAGATAAATAATATATATATATATATATATTATTTACTTGTAAATCTTATTTTATAAACTATTTTATAAAATTGAATTTTTTTTAAAGTGTTACTGTTCTTATAAGACAAAAAAATGTTTATTATTTATGAATTTTTTTTCTTAAATAATTTTGTTTTATCTATCAAAAAGTTTTGTAGATAACATTAACATACGTGGTTAATCAAATTTGGAATTGTTATGAGGAGGAGGTTCACTTGTAAAATTTTTTTTACCTTCAAGTCATTACGAGAAAAAGAATGGATACGAGAGTAAAATAAATATTAGATGATCATACTTTTTATGATAGTATGTATTTAATAAATTATTATTTTAATATTTTAGAGATATATAATAAATTATTATATCATAATGTATTAACATCAATAAATGATTTAATTTTGTGTCCAATATGTATATATCTTGACATTTGAATATGTCTCCACTAAAAACAAAATAAATTTATTAAAAAATCATAGTAATATTTTCTGTAAGTATGACGTGAAATTTTTAATATGGGATCAATGCCTTAATGGTAGTGCTAGAATGTTGCTTCTACCATTTATTTAAAAATAAATAAACATAAAATGTAAATCATTCATATAACAGAGTTTAACTATTGTGAAAGCAACATCTTTTTACTAGAAAAGAGTGTGGTTGTTATGAGTTCAGAACACATCTGAATTTTATGTTATGAAGAATGATGCTATCTGCCAACAATTTGAGTGATGGTTCCATCGTCGACTGAAACATTTTGCAACGTTTGACACTCATTCACATCGTCCTTGTCTTCCACTCTTGAAAATGCTGGTTTTTTGGGGATGGCATGAGATTTATCTTGGTTTCTCAACATTGCACAAACTTGTAGCATTGAAGGCCTATCACTTGCATGTTCTTGGACACATAACAAAGCGATTTCCATGCATCTCACTAGTTTACACTCTGAATTTCTATCATCCAATGAATCATCCATCACCTCCATACCCTTTCCTTCTTTCCATAATTCATATGCCTGATGGCACCCATTCGTTTCATAGTCAAACATCATAATATATAAATGCACAATAATATTTTGACAATTTTTCCTTACAAACTGAGGTGACATCTTCTAAGTGATTTTAGAATAGGACAATGTTACTATAATTTTCATTTTTTGACTTTCATCCTTTATTCCTTGAGGTGACTTAGTGTGAGTTATTGATTAATGTACCATTGTCGTTTCTTTTGAAAGAATCAATGATCCTAATTAAGTCACATCAAGGAGGTAAAGTATAAGAATCAAAAAATGGAAGTCATAGGATAATTTTTCTTTGGAATATAAAGAAATGAGAAAATGATAAAATGAAAAGCAACTTAAAAGATGTAACCTCATATTATAAGAGAAAGTTGTTAAATTTAGTTGTTAAAAAATTATTTTCTTGTATAAATATATAAATCTTCAAAATTTGACCAATTAATTAATTGCTACTTACATACTCCAAGAGCTTTAAATCTTCCTTCTCTCCGTAAAAACCATGTGTCTTCTTGCCACTTATAATTTGTAGAAGTAGCACCCCAAAACTATACACATCAGATTTGGTTGAGTACACACCTTCTCTTACGTATTCGGGAGGAACATAACCACTGCATAATTAATGGGAAGAACTTAGTAAAGCTTTGCTGTAAAATATGTAATTATGAAAAGCTCAAATGGAGGAACCAGTTTTATGTGCTCACTATGTTCCCACAATCTTGTTTGTGTTGGCCTCCTGTTCATTTTTTATGAATATTCTTGCCATCCCAAAGTCTGAAATCTTTGGCTTCATCTCTGCGTCTAACAAAACATTGCTAGCTTTTATGTCTCTGTGAATTATGGTGAATCTCGAATATTCTTGAAGATAAAGAAGACCTTGCGTAACTCCCTCGATGATATCAACGCGCTTATTCCAATCCAACAAATGTCGTCTCATAGCATCTGTGAGGAATTTCATGACAGAAGGTTAAAAAAAATCATACCAAGAGGTTCAAATTTGATTCTTAGTTAACAAAAATGTTTAATTGTTGAATCATATTAAGAGTGATAGGAAATGAACTTTAAATCTAACTCAATCTCACAAATCCAACTTATAATTTACACTAGTTTATATACGTTGGAAGTCTCACGTCGACTAGAGATAAAGTCAATTCACAATATATAAGTGAGGTGCAAACCTCACCTTACAAGTTGGTTTTGTGGGATTGAGTTAGGCTTAAAGTCCACTTCTAACATAGTATCAGATCCAAGTTAGAGTCTATCTAACGAGCTTTTGTGGACATTCTGTTTCACCCGATATCGGATCGCTAACGAACTACCAACTAATTTCTAGTCCCACACACGAGATGAATATATCTCAACGGTGCAAACCTCACCTTACAAACCGATTTTGTGAAATTGAGTTAAGCTTAAAATCCACTTCTAACACTATATTATAAAATTATCTCCAGTTAATTTGTGACTTTAAAACAATAATATAAAAGATAAAAAGAGAATCAAACCAAAAAGGTAGAAGTCCAAGCTCTTATTAGGCATGTACTCATACACCAGCATCTGCTCCCCTCGTTCAACGCAGAAACCTAACAACCGAACAAGATTCACATGTTGTAGCTTTGCCGTTAGTGTTACCTCATTTTTGAATTCCTGGAATCCTTGTGTGGAAGCTTTTGATAATTTTTTCACAGCTATTTCTTCATCATCAGGTAGGATGCCCTGAAGGAACAACACACAGACACATTATTAGGATCTTCATCATCTGACAAGACACTCCACAGGAACATTATTTCACCAACCTTGTAAACAGGACCATAACCACCTTGTCCTATCTTATTTTGAGGTGAAAAGTCACATGTAGCCGCTTTAATGTCAGAAAATCTATAGCCATGTAAATCTGGAGTATTCCCATGAAAAGGTTCTGCAGCTTCTTTGTTATTCAAGGTTTTAGTCCAACAACCTTTTGCAGCATTCAGCATTGTCCCTGCATATTAAAGTAATAATATATAGTGATTTAATTCATACTAATTCTAAAATCGCAAATAAATATAGATAGCTGAAAATTTTACCAGTTCTTCTGAATATTCTCTTCTTTTGAAAGTAGAATGAGATACCTAACATGAGAATAACGGTAGCAGTTACGCTCAAAATTATCACTAACAATTTCCATTGCTCCTCTTTGCCGTCTTTAACCTGTTCAGCTGAGAACGTAACAGTTAAGTTATATATATTTCAAACAGTACATATATTACAAGTTATTAGGTCAATTATAGTAATTATATATACTATAATTATATTTCAAACAGTTAATTATTTATTTTTACACTTAAAATCATATTTAAAAGTAATCATTCATGTTATAAATATTTTTTATTTTTATTAAAATAACAATTTTGTAAATATGGTTTTTTTATTCTTTTTTATGAGAGAATTTATAATTAAGTGAAAATATAATTGCTTTTTAGATATTTTTAATATTTATGTTTTAAAACTCGAAGTTTTAATTCTAGTACTTGTTATTTAATATATTACTTTTAAATAAAATTAAAAAAAAAAGACATTAAGTGTCTTGTAATAACTAAAATAAATGTAATTGTTGTTTTATTAAACCTTAAAAAGATATAAATGTGTATTTTAAAATCAGAAAGTGTAAATCGTGATCTTGGAAAAAACAAAGGTAACAGAAGGTATTTTATGCATGGCAGTTCATTTAGGAGAAACCTTTGGAGAAAATTGATTAGTTAATTTTTCAACAATGATATTTTGACAATTTTTTTTATAAATAACATTTTACAAGTGATTTTGAAATATAAAGAAGAGAAATAGAAAAATGAAAAAATAAAGAAATGAAAAATTATTTTTAAAAATGTTATCTTAAATTATAAAAAGAAAGTTTTCAAAATTTAATTGTTAAAAATTTATTTTTCTTAATTTTTATATCCCATCTATCACAAATATACCGTAATTAACACATAATGGAAATTCAAAATCTGTCTACCTAAGGATTAGGCCGAAAGACCGACCTATTAACTCATCAAATTTGAAACACTTCATTTTTCTAATATAATAGTAAAGACGCAATTAATTATGTAAATATTTACTAGATTTAATATTATTAATTAAATAAATAAATTAGTTTTTATATTAAATACACAATTTAAATTATTAGTTAATATATAATTTAGTAACTAAAACTATAATTGTCAAAACGGGTAACTCGGCTCGACTCGACTCGACCCACCACAGAGGTTGATCATACAACTGTCAAAATGGGCCGTCTGGCCCGGCCCAACCCACCACGGGTTAGTCACTTAGTAGCTCAACCCAACCCGACTCACTTATTAACGAGTCAAAAAAATTCGAATCCGGTCCGGCCCACCACGGTTGGTGGGTTAAACGAGTTGGCTCACTAGTCCACTTAATTAAAAAATATATAATTTTTTTCTTAACTCAGAAATTATATTTCGGATTAAAATTTAAATAAACTTGAATACAATCTCAATATAATCCAAAATGATGTTAAACTCCAATACAAACCAAAATAAATAAATAAAAATACAAATTACTATCTAAGATCAAAGCATTATTGTGACTTATCCAATCTTTTATTGAATGCAATACTTTTTTCAACAAACTAATTATACTTTTATTAGTTGAAGTTAGGTTTCCATTTGTCAATCCACCAATGTGTTTGGTTAAAAAAACAGTAAAGTCCAACATAATGTGTGTCACCATGCAGGTTGGTGGGCCAACCCGGGTGAGTCGGGTTCTTGGTAGGCCGGGTCAAAAATTGACCCGTACTGAAATTTGTAAAAAGATTTCAATCTAACCCGACCCAAACCCGTGGTGGGTTGGATTGGCCCACGGGTTCTGACCCACTTTGACGGCTCTAATTGATCAATTAATGAGCCAATCCAACCCGACTCACTTATATATTAACGAGCCAAAAAAATCCAATCTGACCCGGCCCATGGTGGATTAAACAGGTTGGCTCACGAGCTTACTTAATTAAAAAAATACAATTTATTTATTTATTTTTTGAGTCAAAAGTAGATTCTAATTCTAATTAAAATCTAAATAAACTTTAATACAATCCAAATATAAACCAAAATCATAAAAATACAAATTATTTATATGTTAGCTAAAAAAACCTATAATTATATTTCTTGCTTCTCTGAAATTAAGTATAAATGAATTAGTGTCATATTTTTTTATATGGACAATTCATGTGTAGAATATGCTAAAATAAATGATGAGACAAATATATCATTATAGAAATTTTGTGAAATTCAACTCACACTTATAAAATATAAAGATGAATTGAAAGTCTCGTATTATTAAATAGAAATGAAAAGTTATATATATATATATATATATATATATATATATATATATATATATATAAAAATATATATA
>Ga0209589_1000928_pt1 | contig 45115 bp, 22 predicted proteins | sample CowpeawhiteBW_FD_187525 | JGI IMG/M metagenome (GOLD analysis project Ga0209589, IMG submission 187525) | Root nodule microbial communities of legume samples collected from California USA - Cow pea white BW (SPAdes) (version 2) | ecosystem: Host-associated > Plants > Roots > Nodule | place: USA...
TGTTTTCTTTACCGTAATTTTTTTTCTTTTATAAAAATTAATATTGAAGTAGTTAGAACACGGGTACGGGTATGGGTACGAGATTATACCCGTTACCCGGTGGGGATGGGGATGGGAAAAAAGTTTAATACCCGTTGGATTTGGGTATGGAAATGGGGATGAATTTTTTATGCGGGGATGGGTATGGGATAGCGAAACCCGTCTCCACCCTGCCCCGTTGCTTGGTCTATGGGATGAGAGAAAGAAAGGGAGAAATAAGATGCATCAGATCTTAACTGTAGTGAGTACACCTATTCAGAGCGAGCCACGTGTACAAAGATCTCGCTATTTATACTCCTTCCCCTTCCCTAACTCAGTAAGTCCTCGCCTTTGATCTCTCTCACTCCTTCAACTCTCAATTCAATTGCAACGCAACAATGCCCAACCCTAAGGTCTTCTTCGACATGACCATCGGAGGCCAACCCGCAGGCCGCATAGTCATGGAGCTCTTCGCGGACACCACTCCCCGCACAGCCGAGAACTTCCGCGCCCTCTGCACCGGCGAGAAGGGAGTAGGCCGCAGCGGCAAGCCCCTCCACTACAAGGGATCCTCTTTCCACCGCGTCATCCCCAACTTCATGTGCCAGGGCGGAGACTTCACCGCCGGAAACGGCACCGGAGGTGAGTCCATTTACGGCTCGAAGTTTGCGGACGAAAACTTCATCAAGAAGCACACAGGTCCTGGCATTCTATCGATGGCGAACGCAGGACCGGGCACGAATGGATCTCAGTTCTTCATCTGCACCGTTAAGACGGAGTGGCTGGACGGAAAGCACGTGGTGTTCGGGGAGGTGGTGGAGGGCCTTGACGTGGTGAAGGACATCGAGAAGGTGGGATCCAGCTCCGGCAAGACCGCCAAGCCCGTCGTCGTCGCTGACTGCGGGCAACTCTCCTAGACGTGCTCATGCAAACGGTGTCGTTTTACTGCTTTGTCTAATTTTATTTTAGTCTGTTCGAGTTTTGAGTGACTTGAGGTATTTCTGTTAGGGTTTCTACGTAGAGTAGTATTCCTTCCTATCATATAACTCATACTACTGCTACGTTAAATAAAGTTAGGTTTAATAACTTTTTAATCTTTAATTCCTACTTCTTTTTTGCTTTTAACATCATTTTAGGCTTTCTTTAATATTTTATTCATTACTATTTAATTCTCCACGCAACTTATACAATCTATAACAGTAATAAATAATTGTTCACTGTTTACAATTTTTATTAATATATGTAGTTTTCATTTAAGGAAAATCATTTCCATTTTTTTAGTAAATATTAAACAAAGCAATAACTTTTCGTTGCTACATTGGACCTAAACAATATTTTAAAACGCTGGTTTATCTTCTACAGAAAATCATCGATTATTTTTTATTTTGTTGTCATGGAATGGAACGCAGAGAACAACGATTTTTTTTAAAACGATGGATATATGCTACACGAGTTACTTAAAAATTTTGGATTGACCTTTAGATTCAGTAAGGTATTGTTTGAAATGTTTTAAAAAACGTAAAAATTGAATTTAAATGAAAAATATTTTAAAATTTAAATTATATCAATAAAATTAAGTTTAGTCTTAAATATAATAATTTGATATATAAATTAATATGTTTATTTTAAATAAATAAGATTTTTTTTTAAAAAAAATATGGAATTATACTATAAAATATATTTGCTTATAAGTTTATAGTCTGGTTCGATCTAAATTAATATATTCGCTAGATTAAACTTTTAGATAAGAGAGGAAACTTATTAATTTAATGATTTATTGATTAGATTTATTTTGTATGAATTTTAGACTATTCAGTTGAATCAAATCACATTATAAATTATGCCTCCTGGAACAGACATAATTAAAGAGAGAGTGTTTAAGTGTATGTTAGAGACTTAGACTACATATGTATTTTGTTTGTAAATTCTCAATTTTAGATAAACAAGGCGTTTTGATTTAAATATAAAATAAAAAAAATATTTAACTAGTTTTTCCATATGCATCTTTGAAGTAATTTTCTTATATACATTCTTGCAGTATCAAAATAATATTTGATTTGTTAAGACTTGTCCAGTGATCATAAATTAGTCATTGATAGTTGATTTTGAGATATTGAATGAAATATATTTACGAAATTTAAAAAAATGCATTAAATAAATTGTTTTTGAAATGTTTTTTAAAATTATGTATTTGATCTAACTTAACCCAATTATAATTAGGTTATTAAACTAAAAAGATAAATTTGATTCAACCCGATTATATTCAATTATGTTAGATTAAAATTAAATTATACTCGGACAAGTTAAACCCCCAAGTTACTGGGTTATCATTTTGGGCCGCACTTGTTATAATTGTTCCACCATCTCACTTTTTCTGATCTATAAAAGATTCTTGTCTATATATTATATCATGGATAGATTATTGTTTTGGATTGTATAATTTAAAAGTGTTTTCATGAAAAAGATAATTTTTCCAATGCACAATCCAGAAATCATTATTAAAGATAAAGCGATAATTTCTGGAGATGGGGTGCAGAAAGAAAACCACATTGGGCTGGGTTTGGGGTTGGGATTGGGCTATAATAGGAGCTTCTCTGGATTTGGGTATATCTTTAGCTGTACTTGGGCTGAGTTGTGTACATAAAAGAATATGTCAAATGAGGAGGTTTCCTTCAAAATCGTAATATTAATTCCACCATAATGCATAGTTTCCTCCAAACGTGAAACTAACTTGTTATTTAAATTCACTGGATAAGTTAAATTTGATTATTTTCAGTTACTTATGATGATTAATTAAAACATAAATACACGCTTAAGGGCTTCAATCGAATACTTAACTGTACGTGACAATCGTGTGAAGAAATCAGATTGCAGCATGAACGAAGGCATACATTGTCGCGAAGCAGAGTGTGACGAGGGAAGCTTCCGAAGAGGAAATGATGAAAAAGTGGTGAGCCCCTTTGATGAGAAGAGAGTGAAGGTGAAGTGATAGTGACAGTGACAGTGATGGGGATTGCAGAGAACTCAAAGGGGTTGGTTCTTGCCGTCGCATCGGGTGTGTTCATAGGAGCAAGCTTCATTTTGAAAAAGAAAGGTCTTAAGCAAGCTGCTACTCACGGAACTCGTGCAGGTCTTCATCCTTTTTCCAATTTCAATTTTTTGCGTGCCTCGTTCTGATTGCTACGAATGCATGAAATGAAAGTAATTTTACCTACAGGAATCGGAGGCTATTCTTATCTACTACAACCTTTCTGGTGGGCTGGCATGGTTACAAGTATTTTTTCTTTTTTTTCCTTCTCTGCTGTTACCATTCATATAGCCTTATTATTATGCTTTTATTTGGATATTCAAACTCACTGTTATTGATGGCAGTGTTTATTGGGGAGGTTGCTAATTTTGTGGCTTATATATATGCTCCTGCACTTCTGGTTACTCCCCTCGGCGCACTCAGTATTATTGTCAGGTACCAGTGCCTTAGATTTCTTCTCATCAATCTTAATATGTTTTCACATTGTGAATTCCTGTTCAAATTTGTTCATGTATGCGTTGGGATAGTGCTGTCTTAGCCCACTTCTTGCTGAAGGAAAAGCTTCAGCAGATGGGGATTTTGGGATGTGTGTTCTGCATCGTGGGTTCAGTTCTCATTGTCATCCATGCACCTCAAGAACACGCTTTGAATTCTGTACAAGAAATATGGGATCTCGCCACTCAACCCTGTTCGTTTTCTTTCTCCTTTCCTTATTTTTAATTACTCTTGTATTAAGTGTCGATTCTGATAATCTTATTTTTGTTTCAACAGTATTTCTTGTTTATGTGACCGTAACAGTGTCGGTCATTTTAGCCTTGATTTTGCATTTTGAACCTCGCTATGGTCAGAAAAATATGCTGGTCTACTTGGGAATTTGTTCATTAATGGGCTCACTTACGGTACTTGTATTTCACCGATCACTGTGATGCAAGCTTTATTTTGATATTTTAAAGCACAGACTAAGTATATGCTGACTACACTATTCAGGTTATGAGCACAAAAGCCATAGGAATTGCAATCAAGCTTACATTAGAAGGAATAAGTCAATTAACGTATCCTCAAACTTGGTTTTTTCTTGCCGTGGCTATCATATGCATCATTACACAGTTGAACTACCTGAACAAGGTGAGTCCTGGATAGTTACGAAATTTAGCCTGATGCAACCTGTAATTGAAAGCATAAATATTATGAATTTTATATTTTTGTGCATGAAAAATTGAGTTCTTGCACTTGATACAAACTTAATTGTACACACGATTGAAATTAATGCGTACAAAAATGGTTGTGTTAGTCTTTAGGCTCTTTTGTTCCGAAGATTTATTATTTCACTTCCTAGTTACAGACAGGTTAACTGAATTCTAATGTTGTTTTTACTGTCATCATATTTCTTTGCATATCAACCATCTATGGTTTATCTTGGTTTCCTTGATCTGTTGTTGACTAATCTTGTACATTTTTGCTATATGGAATGGAACTGTGTTTCAGGCACTGGATACGTTCAACACAGCTATTGTCTCTCCTGTACACTATGTCATGTTTACAACTCTGACTATTATTGCTAGTGTGATAATGTTTAAGGTATCTTGACATTTTCATATTCTGGGATTCCTTCGGTGCTATATCGAACATCTTTTTTTTAATTTTCTGTGCAGGATTGGTCTGATCAGAGTGCAAGCAGCATAGCCTCTGAAATATGTGGATTTATCATTGTCCTTTCAGGAACAATCTTATTGCATGCCACAAGAGAACAAGAACAACCAAACATGCGAGGTACTAGTTATGTTACTGTCAATCAATTGCGCACACCCAATTGGGCAGACCCAAATCCTGGAACAAAAGACTCGTGATTGTAGCTTCTATTTGCTACCTAATGACTCTCAAATTTCCCTTTTCCTTATTTCGTGTAGCATATGATCTATGTGCATCACAGTTAGTTAACTTTAGACTTTGTTGCAGGGTCCTTAACATGGTACATTGGTGAAGACCTGGTGAAGGGCATTGAAGATGAACGCCTGAACCTTATTATACACAGTTCAGATTACGTTGAACAGTGACTTTTTCGGAGGTTGATGTAAGAGAACCTGTTCTCATAGCATCTTCCAACAATGCAAAGATGAACCAAGAGGGTTCATGATTTGGAGCATTTGCAACCTGCGTAGTTTAAGCAATGTAGGTAGTTTGAATTATAAAATGTGTGATTTAAGCAAATCCTTTCCAAAATAAAATTGGGATTTGAATTAAAATAGGTAGTTTGAATTATAAAAAGTAAAGAAGGAATTAAAGAGGAAGAGATATAATGATGGAGTGAATGGTTGTTGGTTTTTTTGGCTCAAAATAGATGGATGTATTTGCATCACATAATGAATGAATGAATTTGAAGGGTAGTGTGGAAGTAATAAATCGAGGCATTGACATGTGATATTGTGGTTGGAAAGAAGAAAAAATTTCTAGAATTTGAAGCAGATACAGTTCACACTCACACACTAGGGAGCTTATTTTTCCGACACTTCGGACTCTCTTCATTAATGGTGGTGGCTACCTTCACGGCTCACTAAATACTCATCACTGCTATGCCAACGGCTATGCAAATTACCATTACAACTTGTAATAAACATGTTTTCTAAGATACAGATTTTTAATTTATAATTTGGTCCCAGGATGTCATAATCTTGCACGTTTCCTTCCATAATTTCCGCTCCTGAAGGAACACATCCACCCATCAATTATATCTGTGGAGATTTGCTTCTTCGCTGTACTACATTACGTAGACTTAAATTGTCCCGTTCATATTTAAATTATTTCAAAATAAAATTAAATACTTTTTTATCTTATTTTTTCCATGAGAATTGAAGATGGATATCAATAAATTCATAGTAATTCACAAATTCTTCAATCAGTTGAGGTAAATCTCTTATTATATAGATTTTTCACTTTGAAAACTTGTTTCTAGTCCCACTGACCTAATAAAACAAAATTAAGGAAATGATCAATAAACTATATTACCTTATATCAGCTTATATAAACATGTAAAAAAATACATATTGCTTCTAATTTGATTCTTATAAATAGGATTATATACATATTAAGTTTTAAATTTATAATTGCTTTTGTTTGAGTCTTGAAGTGAAGATTTTACCTAATCAGTCATAATAGTATCTTGTACAAGATCATTTTGAAAATTTTAAACAATTTAACAAGGTTAATTAATCATGCGTTGTATTGTTCATGGGTCTTTGAATTGTTTAAAAAAAATCAATAATTGTCATCGTACTTTATATAGAGATAGTCAATAGTATGTTTATTTTTTATTTTTTTATGTTCGGACCTATAACTTAATTACAAATTATTGTAAGTTTGGAGACCTAGTTAGACGCTATGAATCTATTTAAAACCTATATATAATTTAAAAACTGTCAAACTAATTTAACCTAATTTAAATAGCTTCATAATAAAAGTTGTTAAACAAGTTTAAAACGTATGAAATGTCACTCTTTAAACAATATGATATGGTCATGTTATATTACTAAATAACTCTACAAAAATTGTACAAAAAAAAAATCTATTAAACATGAAGAAAAGTTTTATTCTCTAAAGAAGGAAAAAAAATACTCCTTTTTAAAATTCAGAAACCAAGTATATTAAATTCAAATTAGAACAAATGAGGAAATTGACTACAACACAAACTCCTGGGTTAATTTAATTTACAAGAGAAAAAAGGTTTTAAAAACAATTTTGCTCCTAACTTTTTTTTCTTTCATTGACAACGTTGATTTTTATTCTTAAAGTCATCGGAATGGTGAATTATTACGGACATTAGCGTAACATGCTTGCTTACATTCTATACATGGTTCTATTTCGATACTAGCTAGCGATCTACCATTAATGAATGCCGTACCACCCTACATGGTCCAATCCCATTTGAAAAACGATATATAGTGCAGCATTAAATGTAGCAGTTGAGGGTTGGAACTCAGAAATGAGAGATCATTTAGTGCTCTTTCACTTTTTTCCTCACTTTGATTCAACTATTTAAGTGTTCCTCACACTGTGATCACACCAATCCATTTCTTTCTTCCTTGTTTTTTGCTTAGTGGGTTTCCATTCCAGCATTCATGGACTTGCAAGTGAAGCTTTTCTTAGCAGCACTTCTCATTCTTGCAGCAGCCATTCATGAAACGCAGGCAGACACCATGGTCACTGGCACTGTCTTCTGTGACCAATGCAAAGACGGACAGAGATCCCTTTTCGATTATCCTGTTAATGGTGAGTCAGATCTAACTCCTTCCACATTTTTGTTCTTGTCTCTGTTCATGGCGTATTCATAGTCTTTCTGAATTATGCTTTGAAAATGTTTACATCTGACCTTTTCTTACACTCTTAATTCACAAATTGTTTAGAGACATGATTTATATACAACTGTGTTTTTTGACATCATCACATAATGCACCAAGTACATGTCTCTACTTTTTTTATCTCCCGTGCTAACATCTTGTGAGGTGAAAGAAAGCTTGTTCTTTTTTCCTACTTGGGATAAAAAGTATGGACAAGTCAACCCCTTTATTCCTTCAATAAATGAAGTTTGAAAATATTACAGGTGGCCAGCTGGTAATTTAGATGTTCAATAAATAATGTGGTAACCATCGATCAGATTACTTTTAAAGATCAATGTTCTTAAATTTCTTTTGCTCCCTCTTGCTTGCTACAGGTGCAAAAGTAACTCTGTCCTGTGCTGACAGTAATGGGGAAATTACAATGTCAAGAGAAGAAACAACGAACTGGTTTGGAAGCTATACTATGAGGTTTGATGGTGCACCCGACTTGAGTGGTTGTTCTGCAAGGGTCTCAGGAAGAGGAGAAGGGTCAATGGGTTGTGGTGAAGGTGCTGGTCCCTCCCAAAATCCCAAACTCATGTTTAGGATGTTTGACATGGAAATGTATACTGTGGATTCTCTCCTTGCTCAGCCTTCACAACCTATGCAGTACTGCTCAAGATCTTCCACACCAGTGTCAGCACCAGTCACACCACCTAATTCTACTCCACATTTCAAGCTACCTCCAATGCCAGAATTCCCTCCATTACCATCACTACCACCACTACCATCATTGCCACCCCTACCACCAGTGATCTTTGCTGAGGCTTCAGCATGTCCATCAGAGTAAGTTTATACTACCTTGTCATGGGCAAAGTTCAATTGGTTCCACGTTCATAAACAAGTTTGATTACAATATCCATAATTTTCTAAATTTTCAGGAAGTGGACACTGTCAGAATACAAATGCTACTGGAGGGGTGTGAACCGGGACACAAAAGTAGCAGTGGCTTTTGGAATGGTTGCGGCAAGGAGATATGGAACAGACATTACACTGTGGCATGGGTTGCAAGGGAAGGGAGACCCTTACAGGACTCTTCTCAGAGAAGGAATCACTGCACTTCTTAACTCATATAATAGCTTTCAATTCTCTTATCATCCTATTGGGGTGCTCCAACACATGAATTTGGCTTTGATGGGTTCAACCAGGACTGTCCTTCTTACTGCTCTACGTTTCAAGAGAGCAAATTCTGGTGCTGGGAATGTCACCTGCAAATTCACCACTTGCAAATAATTTATAGGCTTCTTCCCATATAGCAGGTTTGAAAAGGATTGTTTTTGGGGAATAATCAGTTTTATTTCAAAGGTTCTCCGCAAAACTTTTGATAAAAAAACTTCTTAACCTCAAAAATAACCAATTCAAAAATGCAGGATACAAAATTGAATACTCTTCAATAGCTTGTCTTTATCTTTATTCTATATATGGAGGTTGGTGCTTTATGGTATTTCACCTACATAGGCACTTGTAATGGCTAAGCATTTCCTTAGGCTTATATATCTCTGCCATTGTGTAGGATATTGTTACCACTTACAAGAATCTAAAAACTCTACTCAAGGAAAAAAAATGAACTAATCTATGAATTTAAGTACTGTGCATTGGGGTTCTTTCGGCCAGCATTGTTTGAATGAGAAATTCTGTAGTCAATAAATAAACATGACATGCCTTTCCCAAGCAATTGCTATTTGTCAGTAAGTCCATCCTCATTCCGCGTTTCAGGTTCAAAGCAATTGTTTATTCTTTAAGTTTCTATCTATCTACATTTAAATTAACGAAATTACATAGAAGCATTAATCACGTTCATAATTGACTATTAATGATTCTGTACTGTTAAATATTCTAATCAACATTTTATTAGAAACACCTAGCATTATAAAATATTAGATACATACTAAATATAAAATATTAAACACCCTGCATAATTAAAATGTACATATTTTTGTTGGACTTATTAACTTTAGTTAACAATAAAAGTTTCAACTAATCAAACTGCTTAATTATCTAAAATTTGAAAGAAGTTTTGCTTTAGGAATGAGAAGATCGAACGCATGTATCAATGAAAATATAGTAATAATGTTGTTCAAGGAGGCTTAAACACCACAATCTTCTGAATTTTTACAAACTACACTTCCTCCTACAAAAAGCTAAAAAAGTCTATTGACTAATTTCGCATGATTTTGCCCGTTCTAGTTACAATATCATTCAATATCATTCAGCTTTACTGTTAACAGTCTATATACTCTCAAGCAACAACCACCAATAAAGCAAAAAGATCGAGAAGTACTGTTAACAGTCTATATACTCTCAAGCAACAACCACAAATAAAGCAAAAAGATCGAGAAGTACTGTTAACGGTCTATGTAATCTCAAGCAACTAACTACAGATAAAGCAAAAAGATCGCGTAAGTATGCACATTCGATTTATTCGTGCTTACGCCGCGACATATTCCTCCACTTGTCCTTCAAATCAACCTGATAAAAATAATTAGATCAGTATCAAAAGATGAATTAAAAAAGAAAGTATATATCAACAGCTTCTTAATAAACTTACCTCCGTTCTTCCTGCAAATATATCTTTCTCAGAATTTAGGATTAACTTCCAATTTCCCTTGCCAAACCTATACATGTAAAACAAGTATAATGAGGATGGAAAATCGTTTTGAAATGGTAATTAATTCTACTTATATTCTCGAATGAAGTAGAAAGGGTATAACAGTTGCAATTGTAAAACAGCATATCAAGAAAAAAAACTTATATAGTCAAAATTCACAAGAAAATCATGATTTCCCCAGTTTAGAACAAGCAATTACTTGACTACGCCTTCTCTGAGCGTCGCCTCTTCTAACTGATTCCACCTTCTTGCTTTTCTCCTCATTTTAGTTTCTTTTGGTTCATACTTCTTCAATGGAGAAAGATTTCTCCTCTTGGGACTAGGCAAATTAAATCTACTTGCACGGTTTGATGTTCCACCCTCCAAGCCATCTATTGACTCATCCCACTGCAAAAAGGAATCAATAACTTATACACTAATTTGAAGGCAAATTAAAAAAAAAAATGAACAATACAAAAATTACTAAAGGAGAAAGAGGCATGAAAGAGGTTGAATATCCAATATTATCCAAAGAGTCAAAAGGAATTGGTTATCATAATAACAAATTATAATAAGAAAAAAAGCACACAATTACCTCATAAACATCAGCAGTTGTACTTTTATCCACTAAAATAAATCTTCGATCAGAACTCTCAGTGATAAGAGTTATTGGTAAAGATTCCTTCACCAACAACTCCCCAGAAATGGATTTTCCAGACTGCAAAAAAAAAAATCAATAAATGATACACTAATTTGAAGACAAATTCAGAGAACACAAACATTATTAGAGGAGAAAGAGACAGTGTTAGATTGTCATTCCTATAAATATACATCCCGTCTTTTCCAAAGAATAAAAAAAAATTAGTCATCATAATAAGAAATTATAATAAGAAAAAAACACACAATTACCTCATTAACACCAGCAATAATATTTGTTTCCACCGAACAAGGACCTTGGTCACAATTCTCAAAAACAGAGGTTTGATTATCGTTATCAGCCGCAACACTGCTACACTTCAGACTTCCTGTTGGACAAAATGAAAATATCACGAATTTAATTTCTAACTACTATGACCATAAAATCAAACCAATAACAGTTTACATGTGTTTAAATAACAAATATGACCTATAAATTAGTAATTGTCAAAGGAACAATCTTATTGATCACATGTTATATACTATCGTCTCAAAATTGTTGGAGCTAACAAAATGCAGAGAGTAAGGAGATAGGGAGGTAAACAGAGTATTAAGAATTAGGACGTATTCTCATTAGCATTATTATAATGTATATGTATAAGAGTTATATACAGATTACAAAGGTAACTACTAATTGTATTATACAGTTAGTTACATAACAGTATTTGGATTATACAACAACATTCTAACATATTTCTAAGTTTTTCAAATCTATGTTGTCTCAGGGGCTTTGTAAAGATGTCTGCAATCTACTCTTTTGTGTTGCAGTGTATCAACTCAATCTTGTTCTTCATAACTTGATCTCTCAAGAAGTGATATTTGGTCTCAATATGCTTGCTCTTCTCGTGACTAACTAGATTCTTGGATAAGTCTATTGCAGACTTATTATCCACTTGCAATTGCACAGGCTTCTTGTATTCCAGTCTTAATTCTTTCAAAACAGATTCCAACCATAGGCATTGACAGGCTGCTTCTGCAGCCTGCTTTGCAAGAGGAAAGGGCCACCACGCTTTGCTTCTTCGAGCACCAAGATATTAGTGTTGTCATGTACTTAAACTAGTACCTAAAGGTGTTTTTCCTTTGAACCTTGTCCACACACCAATCAGTGTCAGACCATGCTTCTAGTACAATGTCACGCTCATTTGTTTTTCTTGGATAAAATAGAGCCAAATCTATTGTGCCCTTCAAGTACCTAAGAATGTGCTTTGCTGCCAGCAGATGTGGAGCTCTCGGGTTTGTCATGAATCTGCTTATCAAACCCACTCCATAGCTGATATCAAGTCCGCTATTAAAAATATACTGAGAGATCCCATCAACTGTTTATAAAGTGTTGCATCAACAGGTTTCTGATTTCCTATAACTGGTATAGGAACAGCATTGCAGTCTGTCATCTTAAATCTCTTTAATACCTCTTGTATATACTTTCTCTGGTGCAGTAAGATCCCAATAAGTGAGTGCACAACTTCAAGACCTAGGAAATAGTCAATGATTCCTAAGCTTGTCATCTCAAACACAGTATTCATATTCTCCTTAAACCGTTCAATCTCAATCTCTTCATCACCAGTTATCATCAAATCATCTACATAGAGGCACACCAGTAGCAAATTTTGCTATGGTACACCTTCACATAAACTCGAAACTCAACACTGCATGTGTCATCAGGAATGAATCAATGCATTTATTCCAAAGGGCGTATAGGGCTTTCTGCCTATAAACCTTCTGCTCTTCTCCACTAACCTCGAATCCAGTTGGCTATCTAACATAAACTTCCTCTTCCAAAGGCCCATTCACGAAAGCTGACTTGACATCATATTGGCATATTTTCCAATTCTTCCAGCTAGCTATTGAAAGCAACAATCTTATTGTCTCCATCCGTACTAAAGGTGCGTAAACCTCAGTGAAATAAATCCCATGTTTCTACAAAAACCCCTTTGCCACCGGCCTTGCCTTATATTTGGCAATTGTGACATCTGGTCTGGACTTGGTCTGGAAAACCCAGGATAGATCAATTGGGCTTTTATGCTTTGGCAAATCAACCAACTTCCATGATCTGTTTTTTTCAATGGATTATAATTCCTCCATCATGGCTTTCTTCCACTCTTTCATGTCAATTGCTTGCTTCCAAGAGATGGGCTCAGTGTCAGCAAGTAATGTTATGTGTGCAAGGTCTCCATTGTCAGTGACTTCACTGTCATGGAATAATTCATGACCGGTAAGCCTTGAAGAGGGGAATCTAACTCGTTCAGATCTTCAAACAGCAGCTTCATTACCTGTTGTAACCTCTGTGCTTTCTTTTGACACCCACTGCATCCTCAATAATACAAGAAACACTAGCCTCTCCTTCATTCTTCCAGTTTCATTCTGCAAATTCCATAACAAGAACATCGCTGCTAATCACAACAGAGTTAGATGTACAACCTATATGCACCAGTCAGATGATATCCAATGAGTATAAGAGCCTCACTCTTATTATCTAGCTTCTTCCTCCTTTCATCTGGGATGTACGTATATGCTAAGGATCCAAAAATCCAGAGGTGATGTACCCTTGGCTTATCACCAATCCAAGCCTCTTTAGGTGTGTTGTTTTTCAACCTTTTGGTTGGACTACGATTAAGAATATAAGTTGTAGTGGACACTGCTTTCCCCCAAAACTGGTGTGGTAGATTTTTACCTTTGAGCAAGCATCTAGTCATGTCTACCATTGTTTTATTCCTCCTCTGAGCCAAGCCATTATGTTGAGGTGTGTATGGGGCTGTCATCTAATGTTCAATGCCTTTGTTTTTACAAAACTCAACAAATTCTTTGCATTTAAACTCTCCTCCTCCATCGGTTCTCAAGATCTTCACTCTCCAATCTTACTATCTTTCCATCAAGCTACAAAAGTTGCTAAAATTGCATAAAGCCTCCTTTTCTTTCAATAAGTACAGCCATATTTTCCTAGTAAATTTGTCTACTAGGATAAGGAATTACCTATTACCTTTCAGCCAAGCCATTATGCTGAGGTGTGTATGGGGTTGTCATCTCATGTTCAATGCCTTTGTTTTCACAGAACTCAACAAATTATTTGCATTTAAACTCTCCTCCTCCATCGGTTCTCAAGATCTTCACTCTCCAATCTTACTATCTTTCCACCAAGCTACAAAAGTTGCTAAAATTGCATAAAGCCTCCTTTTCTTTCAATAAGTACAGTCATATTTTGCAAGTAAATTTGTCTACTAGGATAAGGAATTACCTATTACCTCCAAGAAAGACTGCACTAAAAGGTCCACACAGGTCTGCATACACTACCCCAAGTGGTTGTTTGGCTCTGTGAACTGTTGCCTTCTTGAATTCCTTGCGATGATGTTTGCCCATAACGAACCTTTCACAGACCTTCTTGGGGGGTTGTATATTTGGTAATCCACTCACCATTTGATTGCTGCCAAGGAGTTGCAAACTCCTAAAGTTTAGGTGACCATACCGATAGTGCCATAACCAATCCTCCTTATCATTTTTGACAACATTCATGCACTGTACTGCTATGACATTCAGGTTGATTCTGAATGTGCGATTTTTAGACAGTGGAGTCGTGAACAACAACCTCTTCTTCTCATCACACACTTCAATGCACTTCTTCTGCATACTCATGGTGTACCCTTTCTCCAACAATTGCCCTAAGCTCAACAAGTTATTCTTCATTGTCGGAACATATAGCACATCACTCATGAACGCGGTTCTTCCGTCTTTCTTGGTTATCAAGACCTTCCCGATACCTTCTGCAGTGATTGTGTTGTTGTCAGCAAACCTGATGTTGCTCCTCGCATTGGTGTCCAATTCAATCATCCAACATTTGTGTCATGTCATTTGATTGGAGCAACCAGTATCCAAGTACCATGTTCGGTCACCCTTTCCATCTTCTGTAGTTGTTACCATCAAAAGAACTTGGTCAGAATCAGAGCTTTCTTCTTCATGAACCAAGTGGGCTTCCTCGTTCTTCTTTCCCTTCTTGTTTTGATTAGACTCATTGTGCCAGCATTCAAACAAGGGTCGAACTTATCACAAACATAGCATTGCACCTATTTTCGATCAACACTCTTTCTTTATTTTCCTCCTTTGTATTGTTTTCACCCCTGTGCTTGGAGCCTTCTTTTTGCTTGTTGGTATTGTCTAGATCTAAGACACTCCAGATCTGCCAGAGCCTCTGCTCCGCTAAATCAACCTCTAAACCCTCTTCTTTCTCTGCCTCGTGAGCTACTACTGGTTGTTCTGGCTTGCAAAGCTTGTTCCACACTTGTGTCAACACCTTTTCTTTCAAGAATCCGCTGATCATGGGCTTCCAGGAAATTCTGGAGTTCCTCCACTGTCATTTTCTCCAAGTCTCTAGTGTCCTCAATAGCTACTACTATATGATCATATTGAGGGGTTAAGGTCCTCAACATTTTCATCACAAGCTGTCATGTCGTTAACAAGAGCTTGGAGTCTTCCGAAGTACCCAGCTACTGTCTCCTGCCCATACATAGAAAGCAGTTCATATTGCCTTCATAAAGACCAGATCTTGACCTTCTTGATTCTTCCAGAATTTCCATACCCAACACACAACATATCCCACGCTTACTTGGTTGTGCTAGCCTTTGATATCTTTTGGAACACGTTTGCTGACACACATTGATGCAACAACATTCTTGCTTTGCAATCCAGGCGTTTCTTCTCTCTATACTCCTCCTTTGCTCCATCATCTGCATTCTTTGATAGCTCTTTGAACCCAATCTTGACTATCTCATGTACTTCTTGAAAGCCCATAATAGCTTTCATCTTCACGCACCAGTCACTATAACCCTTCCCATCAAATACAGGGAGGGTGCCTGTCATCATGCCTCCTGCAGCCATTGTTGCACAGTGACAAACATTTGACGTGTACTTCGATTTCTTGCGATCCCCTTTCAAGGAACCTTGCTCTGAAACCACTATGTTTGTACTGACAGAATGCAGATAGTAGGGAGATAGGGAGGCAAACAGAGGATTGAGAATTGGGACGTATTCTCATTAGCATTGTATAAGAGTTATATACCGAATACAAAGATTACAAAGGTAACTACTAACTGTATTATACAGTTAGTTACATTTGGATTATACAACAACAAAAACATTAAAAAAAGAAATAAAATATTAGGGATAATAAAAGTTTAACAAAACATACCGGGTTCCAAATCGGTACGGGCTTCATCTAAAAATGCTTTGACCTTCACCATGGCATCCCTTTTAGTATCTATGGAGGCCAACCTTTCCATTACTTCTGAATCCAAAAGTGAAGTTTCAATGTCCTTTCTCCACTGCTCCAACTCCCCTGAAAGCAGAACACTCTCTTTTCCGGAACCGGAACTATTCATAAGCGCAATCCTAACTCGCCATATCCTGTTCACGGCATCGAGGTAGAGAGGATTGTGGTGGTGGCGACTTAATTTCAGATACTTGAGCGTGCATTCCACCGCCACGGCGCAGTAGGCGGCAGTCATGGTAGCGGGGACCGGAGAGGCATCGCAGCAAAAGAGTTCCGCAAGGAGCTCGAGGGTATAGAGAAGGGGTTCGGTGATGGAGTGAGTGGAGAGGTAGTGTTGAAGAATTTTGAGAAAAACGGTCTTCTTGTTGCGGGGCTCAAGACCAAAAACTTGGCCGATTCGAAGCGAATTTTTTAGCATGTTACCGTTAATCTCTGTGTCTGGGACTCTATGAAGAATGTATTCAAGCGTCCGGTTCACAAAATCATGCTTTGACTCCATCTGCTTCCACTTCCCTCACTACTTCCAATCTTTTTCTTATTTAACCCTAACTTCCATCTGCTTCAACTAACCATCCGCTTCGACTTCCCACACTAATTTAATTTGTTTTATGTTATAAAATAATATATATCATGTAAAATAAAAATTAATATATATAGATAATTATTATAATCAATGTTTTCCAAAATTAAATATTTTTGAAATATATAGTATTTAATTAGTCAAATATATTATGAATAAAAGTATTTATTTTATTTTAGAAAAAAAAATTTAAGTATGCATAAAAAAATAAATGTTAATTTAATTTAATAAGTTATTATTATATGTTAATTTAATAATAATAATATATCATAGAAAAGTAAAGTTAGTATTAGAAAAAAGTCACAAAATATATTAATTTAAATTTGAAAAAAAGTTATCTACATTTGTTATAAAAAATTCTTAACAAATCATGTATATGTATACGTAAAAATATATACTTGATTACTATTTTTGTCAACTTTGTCAATTTAATTATAATATTTTTTTTTCAATTTAATCATATTTTTTGTCAATTTTATTTTATTTGATTTTTTTTAACATCATTTAAATCAATAACAGAACAATAATAATTATGTATTATTTTGTAATTTTTTTATTTTTATTATTTATTTATTTTTTAAATTTTTTAAAAAAATATTTACGAGAATCAATGTTGTATATTAAATTTGTTTCTTATATTTATTATTTTTTTTGTTTAATTTAGTTTTAATTTTATTTAAAATTAAACAAATTTATATCTTCAAAATTAAAATTAAAATTATTTTTTATATAAAAATTATAATATTTTTTATTAAAATTTATATTTTTATTAAATATTTTTGTTTAAGATTATAAGTTTAAAATTAGAAAAAAATGATAACAATGAAAATTAACAACATTAATATGAATTCTTAAATGTTACATAATTGTATATTTTGAATACAATAAAACTATTTATAATTAAATATTATTCTTTTATCTTTTAGCTACATTTTAAACAAATTTATTGAAATTTAAAATTTTTTTTTTTTTCCGAATAGTTTATTTCACAATTTCTCAACATAACATTTTAAAAAATGTAAAATATTAATCTTTAAGTGTGCTAAATTTAAAGTTGATTAAATGTTAAGAAAGTACTTCCAAAAAATACATTTTCCATATAGTTTATTTCATAATTTCTTTACATAACATTTTAAAAAATATAAAATATTAATCCTTAAATATGCTAAATTTTAAGTTGATTTAATATTAAAAAAGTATTTTCGCGACACTTTAAATACACAATATGAAGATCTTTACTTAGAACTAGAGTTACATAACTTTCATCATAAATTATACTAAAATAAAATTTAATTAATTAATCAAGTGTTAATTAATTGATCCCAAACATAAAACAGCAACAACTTTGATTGCAGATGCAACTAAACATGATCCATCATCAAATAGCAAATGAAAAGTCCCAATAAGTGACACTATGTTGCCCACAACCAAACAAATAATTCAAAATTCAAGTGTTGATGAGTCCAACCGTTGATAGAAAAAATATAGTCCAACTTTTTTCCATTGATGAGTTCAAATTCAAGTGTTCCATAATATATTACGACTTTGCCTTATACATTTTTTTTTTTCTTGTAATTCAAACATGTTATTGTTCGTGTAACATAAGGCGCCAAAGATGATTTGAAATTCAAATTTAAAATTACAGTCCTAATTTCAAACTGAATTGAGTTTCTTTTTTTCAAAAAAAGAAAGAGTAACACGCAAGAAAACCCTAAACCCCAAATACATCATCCAAAAAAATGGACTTGAAAGGGGTCACAGGTCTGCAATACCTCAAATAGCACAGGTCATCATTGTACAACATTGATTTACTGAAAGCCTAAAACCCTAAACAAAATAACAGAGGGAATTAGGTTTGCATAGATGTCCTGCTTCCAAAACATTTCTCGAAGAAATAAAGCAAAAACTTCAAATGCAGAAGAGGTCAGAAAAAACAGAGCAAACAGGAAATGGTGAAAATTCAGAAAAAGAGTGAAAGACGTGCGAGAGAAAATGAAAATGCGAGAACAAAGCATAACACAGAAATTTCCAAATTGGTGAAAATGAGCAGAGTATTTATGTTGACATGCGAATGTAAATAGTCAAAAGAAAATAAAGGAACATTCTAAAATTAAATTTCAAAATTAAGACGGTTAAAATCTTTAAATTAACCTATTACATAAAAATTTAAATCAAAAACAGTAACAGATTAATAAAAGAATTGAAGTTAAAAACGTAACGGACTAATAAAAGAATGAAACAAACTCATAATACAATTTAATATGATTAAATTTTAATTTTATAAATAAAATTCATTTTGACATGTAAACATAAGATTTAATATAAATATAAAAAAAATTGTGTTAATATATAAACAATTAATTAATTGCTAAACTAGTAAATGCATAAATATAACAAATAATAAAGAATTAAATATACTTACAGACACTTTAAAAGAAAATGTACTATTAGATTTGTAAACCAAATCTGATTTCGAAATGACATGTGAATAAATATTGAATATAAACAATAAAAAGATAAACGAAAAGATATATTAAAACTGCATTTCAAAATCAAAATAATTTAATGTCAAAATACATTAATTGAAAAGATTGATTTTTTTTTTCTGATTCAAATTTTGTCCTTGAATAAAAATGAAGGCAGTGAGGGCCAAAACATGCTTTAAATGAGATAGAGAAGATTCACACTAGAGTGGCAGATACATGCCAAGGAATTATTGCCACCACGAAAATCAATGGTTAAGGACAAAATAATCTCCCATTAGGATGTGAAGTTTGAGGTTTCAGTTTACTGTAGGAGCAACCTAGAAGATAATTTCTATGCTGTCCATGTGTCTAACTTTTGGTCTCTTTCAACTGCTCCTTATGTGTCGCAACAATTTCACAGATAAACCAAAAACAAAGATGAAGACAGGTTTGAACAGGACGGGCATTACAAGTGGACCAATCAGAGCACTGACCCCTCACCATTAATCACCATTTTCACTCCTTAAGATATAAACCACACAAAATTTCACCCAAGTCCTCATATCATAATTTCACTACCTTTGTCCTATTCTCAACCCTTTTGGTTAATAATTGATTAAAAAAATTAAAAAATCCATTTTGACTTCTCTCTGATTCATCCACGCTTTCTTTTGTGTGGCTTAAAATAACACCAAAACAAATGAAAATAATTAATGCTAATGCTCATTATTTTTCTTAAAAATTGTTATGGATTCTATCGTCAAGATCAGGATACAATCGATTGATAATAACATATATTGATGTTGTCACTCTAGTATTGCTTGTATGATTTTTTTTTTTTTTGGGGTAAACTTTAGTTGTAACTTTTTTATACTGGGCTATTATTTTTATACACTAATTTTGCAAACTACTCATAACTTGAATTTCAAAATTTAATTTAAATAGAAATTCAATATTATTAATTGTACATTGTTAAATTGATTAAACAAATTATTGTGCTGTAAATTAATTTTTTTATAATGCAAATCTAAGTGGATGTCAGCTTAAATGGATGATCCATCTCCCTACCAACTTTATCTACAGCTGTCAGAGTGTCCACCTCAGAAAGAAGAAGAAAACGTGTTTTTGTATTTTATTCACAAATAATATTTATTACTTTACATCCTGTAAAAAATATTTTTCTAATTTCATTTATTAATATAATTTAATTTTTTTTAGTATAAGCTGCATAGCTTTTATCGAACTATATATAATCTTATCATAAACAAACAAACTCCTACCCACAGTATTTAAGGGTTTTGATATTGTGACAAGATCTTTGATATTCCAACTGTTAAATTAATTAATTAAGTAATTAAAAGTTACCAAAAGAACTGTTCGATTAATCACTGGCCATAAAGCACTTGCATCAAAACGTTTAACTACAAAAAAACAAAAGAGTACACAACTCAGAACCTTTATGGTGGTATTAAATTTTTCTTACGAACTGCAAATTGTATTATTTCTGAACGAAAATGGTTCAGAAGTTAGGAGTAACCAAAAACATTAAACTAAATTCCTATTTACGAAAAAACTACTAACGAAAAACAGAGGTGCATGTAATAACAAAGGAGTTTCGAAAACAACCGAAAACTTATCCTTACTAGTGTGAAAAACAACCCTGTTTGAAGTTTTGTTTTGCAGAGTTTATATATATATACGGTCATCACCTAACGCGGGTAGTTGAGTTTAGTGGTGAAGAAGCAAGTGGGGCTAGGCAAAGGTGTGTGAAGAAGTGAAGAAAAAAGTCCTGTGGTTGTTGTTGCGGTGGGTGGTGGCGGTGCAGTGAAGATGGGTTCTCAGGTGTCTAAACAGATGGAACGGAGAAAGACCATTCACACAGAGAAGAAAGTTCTCTCCGATCTGAAAACGTCCGGAGAAGAGTACCCTGGTTCCGAGTACCGCCCCCAAGACAGGAAAAACTGGATGTCTGGTCTGAACCCAGAGAAACTCCACATCAACCAGATCGTGTGGCCTGGGACGCACGACTCTGCCACCAACAAAATCGGCATCCCCCTCGTGACTCGCCCTTTCGCTCAGTGCCAATCCCTCTCCATATACCGGCAGTTGGTCCTTGGTACCCGCGTCCTTGACATACGGGTCCAGGAAAACCGTCGCATCTGCCATGGCATCCTGGTCACCTACAGCGTCGACGTTGTCCTGAACGACGTGAAGAAGTTCCTGTCTGAGACACAGTCCGAGGTGATCATACTGGAGATCAGAACAGAGTTCGGGCACGAGGACCCACCCGAATTCGACAAGTACTTGGAGGAGCAGTTGGGGGAGTTTCTGATCCCTCAGGACGAGGGCGTGTTCGGGAAGACGATCGCGGAGGTGTTGCCGAAGAGAGTTATCTGCGTGTGGAAGCCCAGAAAATCGGCCCAGCCCAAAGCAGGGAGTCCTCTGTGGAGTGCGGGCTTTCTGAAGGATAATTGGGTGAACACGGATCTCCCTTCCACCAAGTTCGACGCGAATTTAAAGCACTTGAGCGAGCACCCGGCCGTGACGTCGCGCAAGTACTTCTACAGGGTGGAGAACACCGTGACGCCGGTGGCTGATAACCCTGTTCTGTGCGTGAAACCCGTTACACGACGCATTCATGGGTACGCGAGGCTCTTCATCGCTCAGTGCTTCGCTAAAGGCATCGCGGATAGGCTTCAGGTTCTCTCCACCGATTTCATCGAAGAGGATTTTGTTGATGCCTGCGTCGGTCTCACTCATGCAAGGGTGGAAGGCAAAGCCTGAACTCACCTGTTATCGTTTCTACCTGTTTCATGCCTGTCAGTGATGCTTTTCTTTCTGAATTTCTTTTTTATTTATCTGTACATTATACGTAGATTCATGAATCTGCTCTTGTACTCTTTGTACTCTTCATTTGTTGCTCTGTAAAACGTGTATAGATTGGATTCTGAACTGTGGGGAATTTTCCGAGAATGTCTGTCAGATGTGTGTGCTAAATAAATCGAAAAGGTCTTTCATTCTGTCATCCAATTATCAAGCATGTTCTATAATTGTTTGTACAGTTTCAAAACTTTAATTATTTATAATTTCAATAAAGATATTTATTTGGATTATAAATATTATTTTTACTCTATCAAGTATATGAAAAAGCACAAGTTACTTCTATACATTTTTTTAAATACAAGTTTGGAAAGTGAGTTTCCTATATACTACCTGTTATTAGATGATGAAGTCGTGGGTGTGTAGGAAAAACTGCTTGTGTAATTTGTGACTCGTGGATCTTTGATTTTGATATCTGATGTAAGATGATGAATTTTTTAAGCAGTCAATAGTTATTGTTCTTGTCAAGGGGTAGAGAATCTCCAATTAGATCATTTGTGAATATGAATTTGAGTTTGCCCTCATTACAATGAATATTCATAATTGTAATTTGGATTATTGTATTCTTAAGTATAAAGAAGACAATTTTAACGATTAATCATAATTTTATGTAGTGATAAACTGTTCAATCTAACGTTTCATGTTTGATGAATTATGGTGTAAATTAAATAAATTATGTTTCATGAATTAATTGATGTAAATTAAATAAATTATCTAATTACTTAGATTAAGTGGACTAAATCACACTTGAAAACTAACAAGACGATTGTAAATTACCAAACTTTAAAATAGATATTATTGGAAGTATGATAGGAGATCTTAATCATGTTATTTAACAAAGTTAAAGTTATAACATTGAGGTAACATAATTTTTATTCAAGATTTTAATATTATAAAAAGAAACTAGATTTTGAAAATGTTTAAAATGCTAAAAAATATTAACAAAAAAAATCTCAACAAAATATTTTAGAATAATAAAATTGATGTATAATTGTAAAACTACTATGTGTAAAAAAAATGTCAAGATGTGACATATTTTAGAATAATAAAATTGATGTATATTTGTAAAACTATTAGGTGTAAATAACAATCACAACTTAAAAAATTGAACGTATAAGGAATGGGCTTTTAAAGTTGGACATGGACCGGAGATTATAACCAAATTTGGACCAATATAGGTCTGAGTGGAGTGTAGACCAAAACAAAACTTAGTGAAACCTGCCTTTAACATTTGAAAACGGCCTCAATTTAAAACAAAACTATATTTGGACTAAAGACTGTTTGTTTATTTAAAAAAATTATAGACTTCTTCTTGTAAATATATTATAAACTAGTATATATGTATATATAATAATTTTATGGGACCTTATAATTATGCAATATTATTTCATTTTTAATAATTATCAAATTCTTCATTGCTTTAAAAGAGTTTTATTTACAAATTTCAGCATCTAAAGACACTTATTTTACAAATTTTCTTATCTTTTACTTTCAAATCATTTGAAATATTTCAAAACATATAAGTTAGCCTGATTTTAAATAAACATTCACGTTTCATAATGAGAAACTGATTATTATTATCTAACATCAATTTTAAGGTAAACAAGCATATTTAATGACTTTTGCATTTGTAGATAAAAATATGTATCCGAAAAGGTATCTAAAAAATTATCCATCTATGTCCTTGCACAGAAGACAACATTTAATTGAGGAAGTGCATTTGAAGGTCTTGATTATTAGGGAAATTTGAAAAGCGAGATTATTAATGAATAATTATGATTAAAAAGAAATGTTTTGAGAGAAGGTTGTGGTTTTGGATTGTTGAAGTTCCCATAAATATATTTGGGTGATGCAACGTTGACCTAAATATGATGTAATTTGATGCAAGGGACCCAGCACGTGCTCAAAACAATCATTCACAACCCTAGTTGATTCATCCTTAAGTTACAGATTACTTGATTCCGACCAACGGGAACAAACAAAAAAGAACAACAATTTCTTATATAAAATAAGAGTTTATAAGGAGAGAGAAGGGGATGGATTGATCATAGATTAACTTTTTAAATATTCGATCTAAATTTATTTTAAATTTAAATAATTAGACTACATCTCAGAACTAAATTTATTTTTCTATATAACTAGTTTGAATTTCTTTCTAAATCTAAATTTAAATATTTATATTAAGACTTAAATCCAAATTCAAATATTTAAATTAAATTAAAATTTTATAATTCATTTTTTTATAAAATAAATTAAATTGAATTTTCTCAAATTTGTATGTATGGTCAGACTTGACACTATCAAATTTTGTACAAATTATAAAAAAAGTTGGTACTACATGGATAAAAATATTTAATAAAATTATTCTTTAAAGTTATTTATAAAAATATTAAATTACATCAATTTTTATTATACAAGAACCAAATTAAGAATAAAAAGTAAAGTTATTTATAAAAATACTAAATTATATCAATTTTTATTATATAAGAACCAAATTAAGAATAAAAAAGTAGAAGCCTAACTTGATTTTTTTGACGAAAAAATAAACCAAAAAGTAATTTAACCAAAATTTTAACATTCTAAAATATTAATTGAAGATTCACTCAATTTGATATTGATTCTCAATCGCAGCGTGGATTGTTATAAGAGACACAAGCTTAATATCATTTTGATATGTATTGTTAGTCATTTGAAGAAACACATTATTTTCAGAACTTAAATATAATTACTTTTATAACAAAGTACTATAAATTTTAATTAGTGTTGAAATTCTACAGATTCTTCATTGCATATCCCTTATCTTATCTGAAGAAGAACTTAAGGGCGTTCAAAATCCCAGAACAGTTTTTGTTGTTGACAATAGTTGCTATCTTTAAAATTTTACATTATAAAATTCTCGACCATCCATACTCTTGTAAGACATACGGCATTAAATTTAGTTCAAATATCTTTTGTAATTATTTTTTCAAATATTCATAGTTAAATATGATTTAAAATTCTTATTACGATTTATCAAAAACATACCATTTTTTTTTTAAAAAAAGAAAAACAATATTTTCAATATATATATATATATATATATATATATATATATATATAATATATATATATATATATATATATATAAAATTCCAGTACTTATTATTAAGTCAAAAAATTATAATTATCAATCAGGACACAACTCTTTTTATTTAAAAATATAACAATTCAACGTTACGATTCCATTGTTAATATTTAAACATCTTCACTACGACCATATAAAAAACAAGTAAACCGGAAAAGATAGAAAGATAGGTGTGATCTCTTTGAAAATAAGTTAATGGTAATGGACAATGAAAAATTTATAAAAATAAATTTCAAGTGCAATTCAGAACAAATGTTGCGCCATATTGACAATGTATTGAATGTATGACAAAGTTTTACGAAGAACATGGAGTTAATCATATGTATTAATTTCTTCAACCCTTATTTGTCAACTACATATGTATTGTTAATTATCCTTTTCTTAATTCAAATTTTAAACATTTAAAAGTATCTCTAAAATTTGTTATCCAAAAGTATACACTTTTATCATTTTAATTCAAGGCAGCAAATAATAGTTTGTAACTTTTCGACTAAAATTAAATTATGATAATTTTAATTTACACTAAAAAGTCAAAACATCTAATCGAATTATAAATTTCATGATAAAATAAAAATAATAGATAAACGAATTAACAATAAAACGTGAAATTTTATATTCAATACATTGAAACTATATTATATTAAATTAATTCATATTTACAATAATGAGATCATCTTTTTATCTATCTGTATGCGCCAAGGATTCAGCACTAGCCTAGTTAATATATAGTTTTTTTTAGCTTGAATACACATTCATTCAAAAGAAACAAGTTTTTCATAGTGTATGGGGTTTCAACATTTGTTGACGCTAGCTAGGTTAAACAACCAATTCTTTCTTCAATATATTCTCAGTTTAAAACTGTTTTATTTGTATGAAATAATTTTAATGTTATCATCTTTATTATTCACCAGTGTGTAACAATAGCTGTTTGTAATACAAAATTAACATATGATCCAATACGTTTTCTAAATTAGAAAAAAAAAAATGATCTATTATGTTAAAATGATTTTAAGGATAAAAAAATATCGATATCCGACTTTGAGGAGTAAAATAAATAAAAAATTATATAAACTAAACTAAATTTAACCAATTTGATAGGAAATAAATTCAATATTTTATTATAGAGGTACATATTTTGATTGCATGTGGAACAAATTTTACATATTAGTGTGTTAATATTTATACATATTAAATAATTACCTTTCACTAAAATAAAATTTTATATAAAAAGCATGTTATATGTAGGTAAAATAAATATATAAAAAATTTATTTTTTATATCCTATTTACGCCTTTTAGTTTCTATTTTCAGATTTACAACAGTTTCATAATCTTTTTACCATTTTTCCCCTAGATTTCTGAACAATTATACTCGATTTTTAAGCGGAACATAATTTTAAATACTAAAATGCTAATATTAGCATCATATACAATACTATGATTTGACTTACTATTTAACTTATCATGTCTCTCGTACTATCCTTTTGAAGTAAACTGTACCAAGACGTATAAAGTAATGTAAAGAGTTTTTTTTTTTAATATATATAGATTTATTAATGATAAATAACAGGGTTTTTTGTTGCATTAACGAAATGCATGCTGGTTAAATTTTCTTAGAAGATTCTTCCACATTAGTTAATTGGGATTAGTGTAAGATTTTGTAATTAGTTAATTTAATTTAATTGATTGCAAAGGCGCTTTCTCTCTCATAGTGGCAGCGTGTAAGCCGTACGCACGTTCGTTGAAGAGATAATAGGAGTATCCTCCGTGGCGCGTGTAACTAGTTTCCCTACATGACGTACGATTTACGAAAGGAAGAAGGCGTAGGATGAGAGCGTGGAGTACAATCGGTGGTGTATAAGGTGAGGGAAGAGAAGGAGTTGCCCTTGGAGAGTACTTGAAAGGTTTGGACCAACCATTTGCTCTAACTATATGTATCCAGACCTGTTATTGCAGTTTTTAAGACAACCTGGGAGAAAAACCCGTCGAACCATTTCCATAATTTTCCCCCCTCAGTCACTTACCCGGCGGCGCCACCGTCACCGCCACCGCCAACCCTCCATGACACAAACATCAGCCAAACAATACCACAACCTCTGAGACAGGAATCTCGTACATACAAATAAATTTATTGATCAATCCGAAACGTTGTTTGGTCGCTAGCGAGCGAGCGCGTGAGGGTCCGCTGCAACCATGTCGAGCATCGTCAAGGAGATCCTGGCGAGCCCGATACAACTGGCGGACCAGGTATCGAAGATGGCGGAGGAGGCCCAGAATTTCCGACAGGAATGTCTCGAGCTCAAATCCAAAACGGAGAAGCTCGCAGGGCTCCTCCGCCAGGCTGCGAGGAACAGCAGCGACTTATACGAGCGTCCCACGCGGCGCATCATCGACGACACCGAACAAGTCCTGGACAAGGCCCTCGTACTCGTCACCAAATGCCGCGCCAACAGTGTCATCAAAAGACTCTTCACCATCATCCCCGCCACAGCATTCCGCAAGACCTCCATGCAGCTAGAGAATTCCGTCGGCGATGTCCAGTGGCTCCTCCGCGTCTCTGCGTCCGCCGACGAGCGTGACGACGAGTACCTCGGGCTTCCCCCCATCGCCGCCAACGAACCCATCCTCTGCCTCATCTGGGAACAGGTCGCCATTCTCCTGTCCGGCGCCTCCCTGGACGAGCGCTCCGACGCCGCCGCTTCATTGGTTTCGCTGGCTCGCGACAATGACCGTTACGGGAGACTGATCATCGAAGAGGGTGGCGTGCCCCCGCTGTTGAAGCTTCTGAAGGAAGGACATTTGGAAGGACAGGAGAACGCTGCCAGAGCCATTGGGCTTCTGGGAAAAGACCCTGAAAGTGTGGAACACATTGTGAACGCCGGTGTTTGTTCCGTGTTTGCCAAAATCCTCAAAGACGGTCATATGAAGGTTCAGGCGGTGGTGGCCTGGGCTATTTCTGAACTCGCTGCCAATCACCCCAAATGCCAAGACCATTTTTCCCAGAACAATGCCATACGATTGCTCGTTAGCCATCTCGCCTTCGAGACCATTCAAGAGCATAGCAAGTACGCCATTGCCAACAAGCACAAGTCCCTTCACACCTTAGTTTTGGAGAGTAATAATACGCAGGAAGAAGAAGATGATAAGAACGTTGTTGGACGTCCGACGGGGGCCAACACATCCAATCAGATGCACAACGTGGTTTCCAACACCATGGCAATGAAGGGCATTACCCCAAAAAATAATGCCACCCCCACGGGTAACCACAACAACACCGGCGGCGGCACGAACACCAAAAAACATCACGGTGGGACACAGCACGTGTCAATTGCTGGGACGAGTATCAAGGGGAGGGAATACGAAGACCCCATCACAAAGATAGAGATGAAGGCGATGGCAGCAAGAGCCTTATGGCAATTGGCGAGGGGTAACTTGAGTGTGTGTAGGAGCATAACAGAGTCAAGGGCTCTTCTGTGTTTCGCGGTTTTGCTCGAAAAGGGTCCCGAAGACGTCCAATCTTATTCCGCAATGGCGTTGATGGAAATAACGGCCGTGTCGGAGCAACATGCAGAGCTGAGACGCTCTGCATTCAAACCCACCGCCCCTGCCGCCAAGGCTGTTCTGGATCAGCTTCTTAGAGTGATAGAAAACGAACAAATTGACCTTCTCGTACCTTGCATCAGATCCGTTGGTAATTTGGCGAGAACTTTCAGAGCAACCGAGACAAGACTGATTGGGCCATTGGTGAGGCTCCTTGACGAGAGAGAAGCCCATGTTAGCACGGAAGCCGCCATTGCTCTGAACAAATTTGCTTGCACGGATAACTACCTCCACGAGAATCACTGCAACGCCATCATAGAGGCCGGTGGCGCCAAGCACTTGATTCAACTGGTTTACTTCGGTGAGCAAATGGTTCAGATTCCTTCAGTGACTCTCCTTTGTTACATAGCGCTCCACGTCCCCAAGAGCGAGACGCTGGCACAGGAAGAGGTTCTGATAGTTCTTGAGTGGTGCACCAAACAGGCACATCTGGTGGAGGAACACGGCATTATACAACTTCTACCAGAAGCCAAGAGTAGACTCGAACTGTATCAATCAAGAGGAAGAGGATTTCGCTGAACTATCAAACATATATACCTACCTACCTGCTCAACCATCAAATTGCTTGAGTTTATGTATATATTCCAGGGTGCTTGCCCCCTCAAATTAATCTTAGGCACATCATCTTTTTGTATCCAATAGAATATATCTATAGAAAAGCTTCTTCTGTGTTCTTATTCAAAAATCCACCTCTGTTCTTTCTTTCTTTCTCTCAACTTTAATTAATCACACTCCTGCACGACATACATGAGACCATGTTTTATTTTTATCCCAATATTATATTACACTCATGTGAAGATGTTGAGATGGAGAGAAGCCATATGGATGCACTGATAAAGGTCACACACAAAGAGTTAGAAGCTAGGTATAGGAGTACTTCCCTCAAAAGAAACTTTGGCGTTTAATTTTTTGTAGCTACCTATAAGCTTGGGAAATCGATATTAGACTCATCCTTCTTTTCTATAATTTTCTTTAAAAATCTTGTATGATTGTTTCTATCATTGGACAACTTTTTCTAATTGTTTTTCTGTGATTTTTTTTTTTTAAATAGTTATCTGCTACACGAGATACTTTTCATTGTTTTTTATTCATGAAGTACTTTGCTTACATAGTGGACTGTTAGATTGTATTTATTTTTGGATATCGGTTCCATTCATTTGAAGGATAATGTGTGAAATGAGTGTAAAAATATGTTAATGTTTTTTTTCCTTCTGTTTTTTAAGTAAACCTGTTTTAATGTGTTGGTATTTGTTATTTATTAAAATAGATTTGTAAATCCATGAAAGAAATTATAAACATTTGTAAGTTTATAGTTATGTTTTGAATATAATTAACCTGAAAAATGATTTATATGTGTAGAAAGTCAATATATTTATGAAATATAAATGTTAAACTTTCTAAAAATATAAAAGATAAATTATATATAAAAGTAAAATATACTTTCTAGAACTATATGTAAAAATATATAAAGTATAAAAGAGTATATGATTTAGAGGTTGATGAAAGAAATATAAATAATTTTAAGTTTACAGTTAAGTTTTGAATATAATCAACCTAAAATTTATATGTTTAGAAAGGCGGTATTTATGAAAATATAAATATTTTACTTTGTAAAAATATAAAGAATAAATCATATGCAAAAAAATATAATATATTTTCAAATATACAAAAATATGTAGAATAGACTCATTAAAAATACATAATAGTATATGAAAAGACTAGTATAATATATATTGTTAGACATATTTAATCAATGAATTGATAATTTAATAAATATCTATTTTACTTGATTTTGACACTTAAATATAATAAAATATTAGCTTAATCTTTTGTAAATCAACTATCTTCTACTTAGAAATTACATAATGAAATATGAAAAATCAATGTGATACTTTAATGTATTTTATGTAAATTGCATATAATTGAAGAATGACTAGTGAAGCCCTATAAATGTACCTAACAATTGAAAGATGATTAGATATTACAAATATTAATTCAAATATTAACTTTCACGGCTGATTGACAATTTTGGTGCTTAAGCAACCCCAGTAAAAGTTTACAATAAACCACATTTAGGAGTTGAACCATGAACCATGGAGAAAATAAATTTTTATATATCAAAAGCTAATTAAAATATTTTTATTACAATAAATGAATATAAAATAGTAAAATTATTATATTATTTATTAATTTTTTATAATCACTACATTCAAATTAGATTTAAATATATAAAAAAATATTTTAATTAATACAAATATCTGAGATTCATAAATATTTTTGTATTTATTTAATAAATTTAAGGTTCACATATCTGTTCACTTTCGTGTAGAATCCTTTATTTTCTTCATTTATGTGTTTACCATTTTAATTTAAATTAATTTTAATCAATCTATAATCTATTTTAATTTAAAATAATTTTATAAATCAAATATATTTTTTATTTAAATTAATCACTCAAAATTTATTTTAACTTAATTTCTTCTATTACATTTTATTTTAAATTAATTTCTTTAGTTAATTTTTTTATATTTTAATAATAACTTACATTTTATTTTAAATTATTTTAAACTGATTATATTTTAATTGAAATAAATTTTAACCATAGAAATACATTTTAATCTTACAATTTTATTAATTAAAATATTTCTTTTCTTCATTTCTCAATCTGTTGTCATTAATTTAAACAAATATCCTTTGTTTCATTTTTCATCTTTTCCACTCGTTCAAATCCATAACAAAGCCTTAATAAACAATCTACAGTATATATGTTCATGAAACATGGTGTGATGTGTTCCTAAATCATAAAAAGAAAATAAAAGATACACACACCAAAAAATGTATACAATTTATAATATATGGATAATGTTTAGATTCGCCAATTACATCATTTACATCCATTGTTTGTAGACGTCACAAAATACACCCTAAAAGAGAAACATCAAAAAGTGTCAGAAAATAATCAAGATATTGGCACTGGTTATTTTAGAAGTTGATTAAAAAGTGCCATGCAGGTTACATACTTTTGGCTTGTGCTTCTCATTAAATCACAATTTTTCAAAGTTTATTCTACAATTCAAATTTGCAATGTACAAAATAAAGAAGAATAAAAGTATTACCTAGAAAAAAACTTAACATTGAAATCCTAGCATACACATGCTTTGCTTATGTAATAATTTTTCTATACAATGATGATAATAACTTATTTTAATTAACAATAGTCAATGAAGCGATATATTACATTTCAAACCTACAAAGAGTAGCTTTTTAAGTAGAGGTGACAATGCGAGCTGGCCGCCTCGTTTAGGCCCGTCCCGCATAAGGCCCGCACACCGCGAGCCGGTCCGCCCCGTCCCGCATATTTTATGCGGGTCACATACTTTGGTTTGCCCTGCATATACGTTGGCTCGCGGGCCGATCCGCTTTTTTTTTAATTTTTTTTAATTTTTTTTTATGATAAAACTTTCAATGTTTAAAAATTGGAAAACGTTAAGAAGTTCACAAAATTAAGTAAAGACTTTGGCGAATTAGATGATAAATTGATAATTCAACATTTTCATCATATTCATATTATGACATACACAATGTATTCTTTAAATTTTAGCACATTAAAAATTACATAATACTTGTCTTTTTCAGTTATACAAGAATTTGAAATGTTAATGCAAGAGTCCATAAAAGAAGTAATTAATATACACAAGTACAAATTTTTTTTTTTAAATTTTATGCGAGCTTTATCTACGGATCCGCCCCGCATTTTTTCTGCGAGCCGGACGAGGTCCTAATTGTCATCCCTATTTTCAAGTGATCATATTTGATATGGTCTTTCTTTCGATGAGAATTCACACGAGTGAAATTTTTAAAAAATGACTTATCTAAATATTAAAAATAAATAAATAAATAAACAATTTTGTATATATATTATTTAATTTTCTCGTTTCCAGGTGAGATATTAAGTGGCATTAATAAAGAAGAATAATATATAAAGTCACGAGATATCTTTATTCGAATTTTAATATATTATTTATATAAACTTTTTACTTTCATTTTTTTAATTTTATACTATTTCTCTTCTTTTATTTCAAGAATCGGTCCCACAAGATAATTGAGGCCTAATCCTGAAGGTAACTACCAGCTATGGCTTTTCTTTCCTTTTAATGGCACAACTCTATTTCTGGAATTGTCCTTCTCAAGGTCTTAGGTCATGACAGACATTATTATGCCTTAGAAAAAAAAATACAAACAAATCAAATTAATATTTATTACTCCCATCCCAGACACCAGAACACAAAAACCCATATGCACAACTAAAAAACTGGTTCTTACAAAATTCCCTTAATTAAAAACAAATTTTAAAAAAGGAAACTTTGAAACGACTAATTTAATTGAATATATCCACCGAATACAAACAACTTTCCTTTGAAATTCATAAGCAAAGTTTAATAGGAGATTGAAGACTATTTACACAGTTTCCCTCAATTTGAATGAACAGAAAAATTCCAGTAAACCTAATTATATGTATGAGGATATTCATAAAATCCATAGCCACAAAAGAGATAATCATCTTCATGAAGCAGCAGGATATATAAATGCAAAAATCAGATCATTTTTAGTTAATGCAGCAATCCATCAATGAAAGTTGTAATAGCAGTGTTTAGCATTGGAGCATGGCCAAATCCATGTGTCTTTTCCAATTAAAAGAAGATCCCCACAGAAATAATTCAGTAACAAAACTGTACACATAAAATCTATGGGAAGAACAGGAGCATGATAAATGCAGCAGATCAGGTATTTAAAGATTTGAACATTAAGGTAAAGCAGAGGATATAATGTTCATGATGCGCATTAAACAGTAGGAAGCAGAGTATTTAGCCGATGATTTCAGAACCTCACCAAAACAAACCCTCCTTTTCCCTAACCCAAAAACAAAGCAATAATAAACCCAGCAACTAATGGCTTTTAATGTAAAAAATAAATAAAAACGCAGAGAAGCCACACCCTAGCTAATCCTATATCTAAAGCGTAATCTTCAGAGTTTCAGAGTACGAAAACGAAAAAAGAAAGCAGAAGAACCACAAAACACAGAAGCAAGGCCCCACCCATCATGTGCTACTAAATCAACGCGCATTCGAAGGGCAGTCCCTCGCAAAATGCCCAGACTCCCCACAGTTGTAGCAGCTACCACCGCCACCTCCGCCACCACCTCCGCCGTACCTTCCACCGCCACCTCCACCTTGGCTGCAGTCCCTCGCTATGTGACCCGTCTCGCCACACTTATAGCAACCCCCTCCACCACCACCACCTCCACCATATCCACCGCCTCCGCCATAGCCACCTCCACCATATCCGCCACCGCCTCCATATCCACCTCGTCCTCCGCGTCCTCCGCCGCCATATCCACCTCTTCCACCACCTCCGCCGTATCCACCTCTTCCTCCTCCTCCTCCGCCTCCGCCACCGCGGGTGCCCTGCACGGGCGATTCGTCAGGGCCGGTGACGTCAACGGCCTTGGTGCGACCTTCGGAATCGGAGTCGATTAGGAACTCGACGGACTCTCCGAGGGCGAGGCTGCGGAAACCGTCGGATCGGATGGAGGACTGGTGGACGAAGAGATCCTCGCCGCCGTCATCGGTGGTTATGAAGCCAAATCCCTTCTGGTCATTGAACCACTTCACCTTTCCCGTTACCCTCTGCTTCTCACTCTCGCTCATCTCTCCCTCCCCTTCGGATCTGATCTCTCTCTCTGTCACTGTCTGCTCTACGGCTCAAACTGCTCTGCACCTTCTGCCTTTTATACGTCACAATTTTGACCTACACTTCACTTTCACGCACTCCACCATCCAACGCCTCTGCTTTCTTCCTCTTCCATTTTCTTTCTTTTCTCAATTTTATTAAATTAAACCAACGGCTCAGATTCACTCTCTCCAATCGGACTCGGGCAATCCACGTCCCTCAATTTTAACTCTCCTTTATTTAATGCAATGCTAATCCATATGTGTTTCTAACACGACAACATCAATTAATGAAATCTTAAAACAATATTTACTTTTCATACTTTCACCATTTTTGTCTTTTACTCTTTTACTCAAAACCAAATCATAAATACTATATATAACTCCTCATTTATTTTGTGTCATTTAACCATCTTTTATTTTTAAAATTATTTATTAATCTCTACGTATTATTTTCAATATCATTAAGTTATCAATTTTTTATATCACCTAAGCGAGTCACACCGAAACCTAATGTTTTTTCAATCTATACTTTAATGTGGGTCAATCTACCCACCAAATGTCATCAAACTATTAAACCAATAATGGTTTTCCAACATTATTTTAAAATATTATATATATATATATATATATATATATATCAACGAATAATTTAACTAAGTATATAAATAAAATCAAATTTAATTAATTTATTAATTATTTGCTTTATTTAGATAGGAAAATCTCAGTCTTTTGATGAATGCAAAAAATTTAGACTATTTTTTTAAAGGTTTGAATTCGAGAAATAATGATTCGTATAAGATAGTAAATCTCGATTATTTGGATGAGTACATAAATTTTAGACTCTTTGTCTTGAAAGCTTGAGCATGGGACTATGGTCCATATGAGATTATGAATCTCAATCTTTTTGAGCAGGATAAAAAATTTATAATCTTTATCTGAAAAGCTTAAGTGTCTGAATATGATCCGTCTAAAATAATGAATCTTGATTTTTAGATGACTATGAAAAATTGATATTATTTGGATTTATTGGGCTTGAGGTTCACTTAGAACAATAAATTTTAATGACACCCCCCCACTCCAATCTATATAGTGAAACATAACTATTTGTGTCTCTATAAATTATCTACTACATTAAAGGAGACTAAAGGAGGCACATTGAATTTTTTTTTGGATTAAATCGATATTCAGATTCAACAAAAACAACTATAATTTCACAAAATTTACATTTTATTTCTTGTACTTTGTGATTATTCATTTAAAACATACACATACAATTTATATTCTTTTAGTTTATTTGAATACATTTAAAATTTTTCTAGTTCTGGTTATGTAAAATAATAAAAATGAAAAGATATTAGAAATTATATGTATCAACTAAGAACCAATGTAAGATGTTAAGGAAACATTCAGTATAAAGATCTGTTTGTAATGAAATCCGTGAATACTAATAATCATGAGAAATGGCTAAAATAAATTTTGTTATTAAAATTTTCTAAGAATATTTATATACATTTTTTAAGATAAGATGATGTTTTATAAAAAAAAAATTAAAGTTTTCTATCGTGGTATTTTTCAATGCAATAAAAATTGCATTTTTAAGTACGAAAAATTAAGCTCAAACCTTGCAATAAAATGATTTTGCTAGCAACATTACTTAACAAACATTGATTTATAAAAATGTTATATTTGAAGAGTAAAAAAAAAAACACATACATTTTAATAGTTGCCTGAATATGGACAGTGCATACAAGACTCGTATGGTAATATATCTAGTCTCCCACGTGTATCTACTCGACATAGATGACACGATCAAATAAGTTTAGAATAAAATTAAAATTTCAACAATTTTTTTATAAATATACAACTAACTTATAGAAACACAGGAGTAGACATTTCACTAACGGTGAAGATTTATTCTATATGTTTTAATTACAAAAACTCAAATAAAATGTTATATATTATATGTTTTAATTACAACAATTGTAATTTAGAAACTCAAATAAAATGTTATATATTGGTGAATCACTGAACTAAATGCACATTATATAGCCAAAAAAACATTGAGAATACCAGGGATGCCATTATTATGTTAACATAATTTGGACCATTGTTAATGCCGTTGGTAGCTACTGTTTCACTAATTAATTTTTATAAAGTGTGTTGCGAAATGTAAGTATTTACATTGTACCGTGACGTTGAATTTATAAATACTATGTTAGTCCCAAATTTTTTCAATTTATTTTAAACATAAATCCATAATAGTAATAAACATATGTTAATTTTAATACATTTTTATCAAAACAGTTCCATTCTCAGTTGCAATAAATACATTACGTTTATTTTAATCGTTCAATAATTATTAAGAAAGTTAGAAAAAATATATTGCGGAATAAAAACATCAATAATTTATGAGATAGCTTAATTAACCCTTGCTAATGCCAGAGTTTGAAAGTGTTTGAAACTCGGCAACATTAATAGGGTACCGTGTGTCTGGTTTTAAAAACGCAGCAACATCAGTAAAAAGTGCAAGAAAAAAGTTCAGCAAGGTGTTTGTTTTCTTTGTTTCCAATTTTGTCTCTCTTGTGAGAGTGGGAAAAGGAATAAAGAAGGTAGCACAGGAAGAGAAAGACAAAGAAGTTGAAGAATGTGATAAGGGTAATTAAATAGAAGGAAATAGATAGAGAATCCAGCAGTGATTAAGTGGGAAGAGGATTGAAGAGTGGAGGAGTTAGTGAGGGAGAGGGGAAGGAGCGGTGGCGTTGAGTGGTGGCGGGTGGACGGAGGTGGGTGAGGGGCACTGGTAACATTTGGTGAAGAAACCGAATGTGTCAATCTGGTGTACGAAGTTAACCATACTAGCCCATCCACCGAATCCAAACCCTACCACCACAACCCACACCACCACGAATACGTTGATCGTGTACGCACCGGCCCATCTTCCCACCAACTTCGGGGGTTGCTCCACCGCATTCTGCATTGCATTGCATTCCATCAACAACCACATCAGATGAAATCAAATGAAGCAGTTACAAATTTCAATGAAAATGAATAGACGGTGGTACCTGTCGAGCAGCGGGTGATTTGAAGGTGAAGATGTGAGCGAGGGCGGGGATGATGTAAACGGTGAAGCTGACAAGAAGAGATCCAACGGTGGAGTTGATGGGCCCAAAGAAGGGGAAGACTATGGCCAGAAACCATATGGGGATCACCACCGGTAGCCTCGCAAGAGCACGCTTGCAGAGGCTTCTACACTCGTGTATTCCTATTGCTTTCTCCCACACCAAATACAGTGGCGTGCATGCAAACCCAAATGTTATGAACTGCACCATCCAATATTCCAAACCCCAGTTATTGATTGTTAATTGTGAATTAATTATGAGTTAGATACTTAATTAAATTCTTGCCTGGTGGATGAGCATTAAAATGACAGCCATGTCACGGAAGGGTGACCTTGGAAGGAGAGAAAAAGCGTTGGAGTGATCAAGAAGCATGTCTCCAAATGCCCAGTATACTGCTGCTGCCGATGGAAGCGTCAGTGTCAGTACATACACACTGGCCAGTAAGTATATGGACTTGAATTTTTGAGGCTTCCACATCGCATGCATTATCTCCCTGTTCCATCTCACCACAAAACATCATCATTTCCTCCAACAATTACTGTTCTTTTAATGTACTTCAATCAAACACAGTTCAAATAATCACAGGTGTGTTAAACTTTGCATTGGTAATTACCAACCAATGGGGGAGTTTACTCATTTTTAGGCAGAAACAAAATAGAAAAGAGTGAAGAGAACAACAAAAGGGGAAATTTTTTGCTTAATTTTGATCAGCTGTGGCAGCTGTGCTACAATTCTGAAAGTTACAAGAAGGAAAGCTGGAATTCTTCTGTCCTCATGATAAGAAAAGCATTAAAGCTGATCCATTTAGAAAAAAGAACCTTGGCTTTCTACAACCAAAAAGGAGCTCAAGGATTCCCCAGAAAAAAGGGCCCTTCTTTTGCATGCATGCGTAACAGCATTATTTTCTTTTTGGAAAAAAGTAATACATAACATCTGGAAAAAACGTCAGCATCAGAATTTTTATTTTCTAAACGAACATGAAAAGTTACGATTCTCATCTTTAAGTAAAAAAAAAAAGAAAATCCATGGGACAAGGACTTAAGATGCTCATGTGCTACATTTTTTGACAGCTCGTGTATGAAAAGTCAAGTTTGAGTATACAGCAAATGACCTTTAGCCCCACTTCACCCTGCCTCGTTATTTTGCCATCCAATTTATCATTCGTAAGTAGAATAAATTTATACAAGTATTATCCCATTAGCAGCAACATTAACGTATGCGTTCTAACGAAGCCAAAATCGGAGGAGGAGAAAAGAACCAGTTGTCAAAACATAAAAGATACGATTCATAGGAATGGTATCAGAGGTGAAATATGAGTCTTACACAGTAACGGCATGTCCCCCGAATGTGTAGAGAATGTTTGTGGCCCCCGTAAAATATAGAACCAATTTAGTCGGACCCGAATGCTTAACCCCTTCTACCTACACAATCATAGCAACATCAACATTCCATGTTATTATAGCAACAACCACTAACAAATATAAACATTCATATAGCATTTGCAAAGCTGAAACTATTACCTGGCCGTGGGTGAGAGAAGCAACAGTGAGGTACCAAGCAGTGTAAGTGGTCATGAGGAGGCCAAGAAAGGACCAGATTCTGTAGTTGTGGAAGGAAGGGATAAATACAGTGGTGGCACAGCATGCTCCGAAGATATAAGTCCAAGTTCTCTTATCCAAATTATCATTTATGTAATATATGTTGCTGCAAAAGAGTTAACCATGTTACTACCAAATGAGTTGCAAAAAGACTGAATTTTGCGTTGGAGTTAGATGATATATATACATACCTTGCACAAGCTATGAGTTGGATAACAGATCCAAAAAGAAGAAATGTGCAGTTGAAGGCCAAGCCAACGTTTCTCCAGTGCTTCCCGAGGAGCCCGTCAAGAACCTCAAACCACTGAAAAAACTATGTTGTGTTAAACAGAAACATGAAAAGGGGAAGGAAAATTCAGATTTGAAAAGTGGGAGAGAGTTGAACCTGGATGACATGGTTCCTGAAGTTGAATTTTTCTCTCTCTTTTCTGGTTCTGTATTCAACGTAGAGTGCGCTAATGAGGTAAGCAGTCCAGCAACCCAGCAAGCCGTAGAAGAGTTGAAAAAGGGTGCCAGAAAGCATTCCCAGCTGGGAAAATGAGTAAGGTAGCGTAAGCAGAACTTGAGCCACCTGACATAAACACTCTGTGTTATTTTGGAGGCTGTTTATGATAATATGATATACTTTGAGAAGAAAGAATTAACACATTTTGGGAAACCAACCTGGTTGGAAGCACAGCTAAACCAAGCATCGTAAACAGAACCACCATGCCACAAGAAGCTTAATAACTTGGATTTTATATCCCCAGTCTTCCCTTCACTTTCCATCTCCTCATAGTTCCCAACTATTACAGTTTCAACCTCTTTCTCCGATGCCATTTTTCTTGTTCTTCCTGATCGATATCACGATAACTTACTTTCTGTTACCACACTTAAGGTTGGTACTTGTTTATATTCTGTAGATGGGTTTGAGTACTGTGAACTGTGGGAGACAGGGTTGGGTTGAGATTGGATTGGATGAGAGAAGAGTTTAAGAGAGGAAGTGTATATATATACTGATATGTGCATCGCAGAAAAGGTTCTGTAAGGCTGTCAAAGGTTCTTCTCTAAGACTGTGAACACCCTTTTTGTGTTGCAAGTCTGAAAAGATTTAGAATAATAATCTTGTAACCTATTCTTTTCAATATAATATTCGTTATTCTTTTATATAATTAAAGTGACACATTAAATAATAATAGTATAAGTAGCCTTTGTTATCCATCTTTTTATAACTCAATAATTTAATTTATGATTCAATTAAATATTATTTTTAAATAATTGTCCCATTTGTTATAATATTTTATTAAAATTTGAAAACAGCTTTTGATGTAAAATCTTTATTGCTAAAACATCAACATTTTTTGGAACTAGGGAGTGTATTTTAAGATTAATTTTGTCGATCAGTAAATTTAAAAGGAGACAATTTTCTGTAAAGATGTTATAACAATATTATTCTGCATTAGAACTGTACATGCGATGATGGAGAATAATTGTTTTATGAGGCAAATACTTGATGGACCAAATTGGTGGACCAAATCATATTGCCTCATAAATTAGTTTGACCGAGTAAAAAAAAATCATCAGTTTTTGGGTAAATTAGTTGTAATTAAAAAAAAAATGTTTCATATTTGATCAACATGAGATTAGTTAATTTCCTTTCAAGATTTTAATTTACAATCCACGTTTGAAATTTTCTTCAACTTGCATTACTTCTTGTTTTTCTCTTATGTCGTATTTCCTTTTGTCTCTTATTTCCTTCAACTTTATATTCTATAATTTAATTGAACATTTTGTAGTTTTATTTCAAACTATTTTCAAGTTAATTGTTTTTACTTTTAATTCAAAATTTACATAGTTTTATCAGAAAGATTCTTTTCTTTTGTTACCGAAAGAACACAACTCCCACATTTCTTTGTTCTTTTCTTCTTGTAGCTAATATCAAATACAATGAGACAAAATAAATAGATAAAGGCATAAAGCCACCCCTTTACTTCAGTTTTGTCACATATTTATTCAGCATTTCCAAACCTTTAATTAAAGCGATCAAAAAGCTTAGAAAACATTATTTCTCATTATTGGGTAAAAAAAATCTGTTCTTTTTCTCCATGCTTTTTCTTCATTAGGTTGAAATTTTAAGACATTGGGGCAGCAGGAAAAGTTACCAACCCTCGGGTTTCTTTGTAATTTGAATAAGCAGGTTGTAGAAGTCATTGATCATTGTGCTTCCCCTCATCATGATAAACAATAATGGCTTTTCATTTTTTTTTTCAATCAATAAAACATTATAAGCAGTGATTCTACAGATCCTGTCTTCACAAGAAAATTAAAGTGAGGAATGACAAAAAAACTTAATTACTATGTCACTTATCAGTTGCAATTCAAGAATTATATATGCAGTCATTGTTACGTACATTTCACTAGAGAGATATAACACCAATAAGACCTAGAGAGATATAACACCAATAAGACCTGAGTCCAATCATATAAGTTATTGATGTCACTCTCAATCCAAAATCTTAAAACAATAGATTTATGAGTCTTTATCCTTATATAGTGCTCTTTACTTTCTGATTTCTAACCAATATAGAACTTAGACTCACACTTGAATTTCTAACGGTGATTAATTTATTACAGTACATAATTATTTCATTACTTTCTTTGCAGGCAAAGTTATATATAAAATTTTGATTCAGTAAAAAAAAAGACTAAGGATTCTAGTCCTACTTTGTAGGCTCTGGGACCAGAAACATTCTCTGTTACATCATGTGTCTGCTTAATCACCTCCAATTTGCTGCAAATCTTACACTTAGTTCAATTTTGTTCGTAGCATAATAAGCACCTTGCCTCTCCTTGGTTTATGTCATCTCTTAATGACATTATTAGTGTTCTGATACATAGAAATATCTTTGTTATGGTTCGATTAAATTTTTACTCTTTTATTGTCAGGCCAAGTGGTGGTTAACGTGGGTGTCTGCATAATTAGTGCATTCACTCTGTTCTGCACGTTTTGAAGCAATTTCGAAGGCAAAATGATGGTTAATGTAAATTCCATGTCGTGATTCAATTATGAGTCTTTTCAGCTGATTTCCGAGAATAGATCTGCATCATGTTTGCGTCAGAACCCAACAAAAAAATAAAATGTAGACCGCATGGGTCATGTGGCGAATTGCAACCTTAATACTTGTTTCTCGATTATACATATGGTTCAATGAAGACAAGTTTTGATTGGTGCTTCTGTCATCAAGAACGAAGATTCGTGTGCATTCATTGCAAATTAATGCAGAGATTGATGTTGTAATAGATGCTATTTGAAATAAATTGTCTTTCTTGAATGGTCTTTGGTGGTAGTACTAACCAATTAATTCTACAAAATTGTGTTCTAAAATTTGAGTACGAAAAATATAATCTGAAGAATTGTTTCTTATTTTTATTTATTTTCATGTTTTGAATTAAATTTAAAGATATATTAAAAACTAAAAATAACTATATGTTACAAGTTCCACGTCAACTATTAGAAATAAGACAATTTCATAATATATAAATGAGATGTAAACTTTATCTTATAAACTAATTTTGTGAAGTTGAGTTAGACTTAAAATCTATTTCTAACATGGTATCAGGAGTTAGAACCTATCTTAACAACCACTTATAACACCATTGACATCCTTAACAACCAATATAAAATATTGCTCTGTCAAAATAATAAGAATTTTTTTCAATATCTTTGTGGGAATTATTTGATTAATCATCCAAATAATCTATTAATTGAAGTATTCATTCAAATTGTTTTTTTTTTTTCCATCTTTGTTCATTCTCGATTATTAAAATATGTAACTTTTGTCTCTTTGATATTTGATCAGCAACAATAAAAATCGTTTAATTTATAACGTGATGATACCATAATCATGTGTCAAATCCATGTCTGTTTTACGCAAAAACTTTTAGCTTTGCTGCAGAATTTACCCTTCATAATGTTGTGCGAATCTGATGACTACACATTCTCTACTCATGCCAAACATAACATGCTTAAATTATGTGCAGCAATGATTTAGACTCCATATATGGAATTATATATACTTTTGGCTTTGCCATTCGCTATTTTTACGTTGCTACTTATTCTATGCATCAATAATGGAGACAGCGAAACAAAACCTGATTTGACTTCTGATTCAATTTCTTAACATGGGTGTTTAGTACTTTAGATAATCAATTCTTTGTCTCCGTGGTTGCATCTCAACTTTATTTGCAAAACTGGGTGTCTATGATTACATATGGAAAGTAATTAATTGAAGCAATTTCATGTCAATTACGCACTCAACAGCTAAAAAAAAATCACTTAAATATCTTTTTGGTCCTCATTTTCGTAGTGTTTGTTGCGGATGGTCTTCATTTTCACAGAATGTTTAAAATGGTCCTCATTTTTACCGAATGTTTAGAATGGTCCTCATTTTCGCAATTCGTGTTTTATTTGGTCCTTTTCTGTAACGACGTTTAAATCATTAATGGAACATTGTACAGGTGGCACGGTTTGTATTAGGGTGTATTACGTGTACGGTACAGGTGGCTAATTAATGTTAATTTTTCAATTTAGGGGAAATTTTGCAATTAGGGAAATTTCTTTATCTTCGTCTTTCTTGAGTTTAGATTTGCAGAGGAAGCAGCTAATACTTGCCATTTCATCATTGGATTGCAGTTGCACTTGCACTCTTCATAGTGGATGCAAGAGGCAAATCCATAATCACCATGCTCGAGGAAATCAGAGTTTATTTAATGGAAAGGTGGGTCACCCAGAGAAAAAAGGTTACAACTTTTGAAGGAAACATTTGCCCAAAGGTCCTTGACAGACTACATAAGGAAAAAGAGTTAACCAAATATTTGATCCCAAGGTTAGGTTTTTGTCTTTTTTAACACAATCAACTTATTCGTGTACTGATATGTGTAATGATATTTGCAGCTGGTCAGGAGAAAAGATATTTGAAGTGAGGCACATATATATCCATGGTTGGAGATAAGTACACAGTGAATGTGGATGCTCAACATTACAGCTGTAGGAAATGGCTTCTGACTGCTATCCCTTGCTGCCATACTATTGCAGCAATGAATTTCATCAATGTCAATGCTGAGGACTTCATACCAATCTGTTTTAGGAGATTCACCTATGAAGAAATATATCAATCCATCATCTTTCCAGTCAATGGTGAAGTCTTATGGGAAAGAACTCCCTACCCTGACGTCCATCCACCACATAAGAGAATCTTACCCGGAAGACCCAGGAAAAAAAGAAGGTTGGAAGAGTGGGAGTTGAGAAAGGATAACACACAAATCAGTAAAGGAGGTCATAGAAAAAAATGTAGCATATGCTGTCAGATTGGACATAACAGGAACGATTGCCCAAATAAGCCTGTGGATGAGCAGACTGCACCAGATGTCCAAACTGCTGAGAATGCACCAACTGCTGAAACTCAAACAACTCAACCACCAAGGAATGAATTGGAGAGTCAAGAAACACCACTACCAACACTAGAAGAACCATCTCAGCAGTTTAGAATGAAATTAAAGATTAGGAGGAGGCCATGATAGCAGCTACAAATGTCTTAATTATTTTTTAGAATTTCTGATGTAGAATTCATTATTGATGAACTGCATTTTGACTTTCCTTAAACTTCGTTCAGTTTCACTTTTGCCAAACATTGATGTAATGCATTTTGATGAGGATGAATTAATGTTATGAATTTAACTTCTTCCAGACTTATATCAATTTAATTTTTTCCAAACTTAAATCAATTTCACTTACTTCAATGCTCAGAGTAAGATGTCATTTTGAACATGTTGGGACTAATATCAACATAATCAAACAAATCATTTCTTCATTTAACAATAGTACAAAACAGATTGGACTTTAAAAGATTACACACAATAACAGTACGAATAATACAATAACAACTCAAGTGAACCCTATTACTAATTGCAGCCTCTTCTCAGCAACCTTCAATGACTTCTCCAAATCATTAATCTGCCTCATTTGTGTCATGATGATGACATCCTTTTCATCAACACCACCATTTGAAAAAGTTGCAGCCCAC